>SL_3KL_010_SEDDRAFT_10005517_pt1 | contig 11338 bp, 6 predicted proteins | sample SodLakKL_010_SED_2_FD_10381 | JGI IMG/M metagenome (IMG submission 10381)
CGAGCCTCTTGATTACAATAATATTCCCGGATGTACCTATTGCAGTCCGGAGGTAGCATCGGTGGGTTACACCGAAAAGGCAGCCAAAGAGGCAGGGTATGAACTGAAAGTGGGCAAGTTTCCTTTCACGGCATCGGGTAAAGCCAGCGCCGCAGGACATAAAGATGGTTTTGTGAAGGTGATTTTTGATGCCAAATATGGTGAACTCCTGGGTGTACATATGATTGGTGCCAATGTTACCGAGATGATTGCCGAAGCCGTTGTGGCCCGTAAACTGGAAACCACCGGGCAGGAAATCCTGAAAGCGGTTCATCCGCATCCCACCATGAGTGAAGCCATGATGGAGGCCACCGCTGCAGCTTATGATGAGGTAATACACATGTAACTGCAGAATTACCGGATAGGAATAGTTTGAGATGAAAAGGCCCGGTAGCCTGTTAAGGGTTTATGCTTAACAAAGCCGGGCCTTTTACGAAAACCACCCATAACCAATAACTACCTATTTACTTAAGCCGAGGTTTTACATGTGCGGTATATGTGGTATTTTTTCTTTTAACCCGAATCCCGGGGATACAGTGGGTAATGTTGAGCGGGCATTGCAAGCACTTGCTAAGCGTGGGCCCGAGGTACAGGCAACCTTTGTTTCAGGGCAGTTAACGCTGGGGCACAGCCGGCTGTCTGTCATTGATACATCGCCTGCTGCCAACCAGCCTTTTACTGATGAAACAGGGCGTTACACCCTGGTGTACAACGGTGAGATTTACAACTACCGCCAGCTGCGTGATGAGCTAAGACCGGCCGGGGCAGTATTTCGCACTCACAGTGATACCGAGGTATTGCTCAAGTGGCTTATTCATAAAGGCTCCGAAGGTATAAAAGACCTTCAGGGCTTTTTTGCATTTTGTCTTTTTGATAAAGAAACGGGTTCCATGTTGATGGCACGCGACCGGTTCGGTATAAAGCCCTTTTTGTATTACACCGACCAGGAAAAGTTTGTTTTTGCCTCCGAGATGAAAGCACTTACGAAGCTGGGGGTTCCGAAAAAACTGGACAGGACGGCATTGCAGGTTTATTTTCAGCTCAACTATATTCCTGCTCCCCGCAGTATCTTCCAAAAAGTAAGCAAACTTATGCCCGGCCATTACATGCACCTCAGGGAGGGGCGTTTGGAGATGCATCCTTACTATAGTATCCCTGAAACGCCCCTGGCGAATTATGACGGAATGTCCTATGAAAAGGCTATGGATGCTTTACGCCAAAAGATGGAGGAGGCGGTTGTAAAACGCCTGGTATCAGATGTGCCCCTGGGGGCTTTCCTTAGTGGTGGCATCGACAGCAGCATCATTGTGGCGCTTGCAGCCCGGCATGTGGACAAATTGCAAACCTTTTCCATTGGGTTCAAAGATCAACCCATGTTTGATGAAACACGCTATGCACGGATGGTTGCCAAAATGCATAATACGGATCACACCGAGTTTTCACTTACCAATGATGATTTGCTGGGGTGTCTGTACAATGTATTGGATTATACCGATGAACCTTTTGCTGATTCGTCAGCACTTGCCGTATATATCCTCAGCCGGGAAACCCGGGGAAGGGTCACAGTGGCCTTGTCTGGTGATGGTGCTGATGAGATGTTTGCTGGTTACAACAAACATATGGCCCACTGGAAAGCCAGCCAGGGAGGAGTAGCTGCGCAGATGCTCCGGCATTTACACCCTTTGCTGGCCCATTTGCCCCAATCCCGAGGCTCCTATATGGCCAACAAAATCCGTCAGCTTTATCGTTTCGGACAGGGGATGCAGTTAACACCCCGGCAGCGTTACTGGCGTTGGGCTGCATTTTCCGGTGAAGATTACCCCTCGGATTTGCTAATTGAACCCAGCCACGAAGAAACGTATGAGGCATTTAAAAGCTTTTTGACCAGCCATCTGGCCGAAAAGAACGATATAAATGCGTTGCTCAGAAACGACATGCACCTGGTTTTGCCCAACGATATGCTTGCCAAAGTGGATATGATGTCCATGGCCAATTCCCTGGAGGTTAGGGTTCCGTTTTTGGATCATGATGTGGTAGATTTGGTGTTTTCATTACCTGGAAATTTTAAAATTGATCAAAAGGGTAGAAAAAAAATTTTGAAGGATGCTTTTCGTGATTGGCTGCCTCCCGAGCTTTATCATCGTCCCAAGCAAGGGTTCGAGGTGCCCCTGCTGTCGTGGTTCCAGCATCAGCTCAAGCAGCCCATCCTTGATGAATGGTTGGATGAGGATTTTATCAGGGCCCAGGGGATTTTCCAGCCAAAAGTTATTAACAATTTGAAGAAAAGGCTTTTTTCTTCAAACCCGGCGGATATTCACGCACAAGTGTGGAGTATCGTGGTTTTTCAACATTGGTACCAGAAAAGTTTTGAATAAATAAATGGTGGGTTTATCTTTTTTTTAACCCTTTTTTTGTAATATTGCCATGAATTTGCCTTAGCAGGAAAAAAAGTCTATCATCTTTATTTTTTATTGAATGCCAAGAGTTTTACGCATTTTAAACCGGTTCAATTTAGGGGGACCCACCTATAATGCTGCTTATTTATCAAAATACCTGAAAGGGGATTTTGAGACACTCCTTGTGGGAGGACTTAATGATGCCAGCGAAAAAAATTCGGAATACATTGCCAGGGATTTGGGCTTGGAGCCTGTAATTATCCCCGAGATGCTTCGTGAGCTTTCTCCCTCTTCAGACTTTTTAGCTTACCAGAAAATCAAAAGAATTATCCGCGATTATAGGCCCGATATTGTGCATACCCATGCATCGAAGGCTGGTGCCCTTGGTAGGCTGGCAGCAATTAACTCTCATGTGCCGGTTGTGGTGCATACTTTCCATGGTCATGTCTTTGATGGGTACTTTAACTCCTGGAAAACGTCCTTTTACAAAAGTATTGAACGGTACCTGGCCCGTAAGAGTAGTCGCATCATTGCTATCAGTGATACCCAGAAATGGGATATTACCCGAAGGTATGGGGTATGTCCTGCAGATAAGGTCAGTGTTATCCCATTGGGTTTTGACCTTTCCCGCTTCAGGGAAAACATGGATGAGAAGCGAATGCTCTTCAGGCAAAAATACCAGATTGCCGATGATGAAATAGCCATAGGTATTATTGGCCGTTTGGTGCCGGTTAAAAATCATGCCATGTTCCTTAGGGCTTTCAGACGGGTACAAAATGAAAGTAACCGAAAGATTAGAGCATTTATTGTGGGCGATGGTGAACTCCGCGAAGTGGTTAAACAAAATGCGTTTGATTTGGGTATTGAATTTGTAAATGGTCATGACGATTATCGTCCTGCACCCCTTACCTTTACCAGTTGGATAACTGAAATGGACTACGTAAATGCCGGTCTTGACATAGTAGCTCTTACTTCCATCAATGAGGGTACCCCGGTGAGCCTGATAGAAGCACAGGCGGCTGGTAAACCAGTAGTTACCACACGAGTGGGAGGGATTGAAAATGTAGTAGCTCCCGGAAAAACAGCCCTGCTCACCTCCAATGATGATGCGAATGAGTTTGCCAGCAACATTCTTAAATTGGTCGAGAACGACCAACTGCGTCATGAGTTTTCCAGTCATGGATGGGAGCAGGTGGGAGAAAAATTTCACTATACGCGCCTGGTAAATGATATGGAAAACTTGTATGATAGCTTGTTAAGGGATAAAAACTATGTGAGGGTTAAGAGCAAACCTCTAGCTGCCCAGGCTTCCTGAAGTTATCTTTACTTAAATTTCCGTGATGTTTGCAAGTGCTCATTACTAGAATTTTCGCTGTTAAAAACAAACAATTTTGTCCTTCAAACCCAAAGGTTTTGTTAATTTTGCAGCCTGTGCAATAAACCAAAAAAATGCAATAACCTTCCTTTTGAATTATTTGAAAAAATATTGGACATTTATATTTTTGGCAGTTGTGTTTTCCTCCTGCCAGGTTTTAAATCCTGAGCGTATGCTTCGCACACCTCCCGGCTATGAGTATGCTGATTTTGCTGAGGCCGAGATTGAGGAAGAATACCGCCTGGCCCCCAATGATGAGCTGTACTTTCGCTTGTATACCAATGATGGCGAGCGCCTGGTCGATCCTGTTTCGCCCATGTCTCAACAAAGACAAGGAGAGCATAATTACCTCATTGAGTTTGATGGCAAGGTGAAAATACCTGTTTTGGGGCGTGTAGAACTCAGCGGGATGACCCTCAGGCAAGCGGAAAATTTTCTGGAGGAAAAGTTTTCAAAATACTATAACAGGCCTTATGTGAATTTGAGGGTAACCAACAACCGGGTAATTATATTTCCTGGTGGAAGGGGTGGGACATCCAGGGTGGTTTACCTGGAGAACACCAATACCAATATTTTTGAAGCCCTTGCACAGGCTGGAGGGATTGCCGACGGCAGAGCCAATCGGGTGAAAGTTATCAGGGGAGATTTGAATGACCCTCAAATTTTTCTCATTGACTTATCAACCGTGGAGGGGGTAAAAAATGCCGATATGGTGCTGCAGGCCAATGATATTATTTATGTAGAGCCCCGAGAGCGTGTCCCCCAAAGAATTATGGAAAATGTGGGGCCCTACCTTACACTTCTTTCTACCGCTTTGATTGTTTATTCGTTGTTTAATTAGTTTTATGTCGGATCCCCAAAACAAAAAAATATCATCCATCAACGACGAGCTTGATATAAAACTGTTTTTTTATATCGCCAAGCGGAATATCCTCTTCCCGGTCATTTTTATAATCATTGCCATTGCAGGAGCCTGGCTTTATTTACGGTATACACCTCCCATTTATCAAACTTCGTCCATTTTGCAGTTGGGTTCGCAAAGCCATGCCACACGGATTTTGCCTACGGCCAATATTTATGATGATGACATGGCCAAGCAAATTGAGCTGATGCGTTCCTCGGTGTTTTTACAGCGAGCATTGTCTAAATTGCCATTGGAAGTTTCTTATTATTCCAAAGGGCGGGTTCTGAACTTTGAACTATACCGTAATTCACCTTTTACCGTAGACGCCATTGTAAAAGACCCATCCATATACGGAGTGCCCATTTACCTGGATTTTGAGAGTGAAGGCAATATTGTTCTTTCTTTCACCCACAAAGGAAAAGAGAAAAAACGCGAAATCCATGTAAATGGAAGAAACTCACTTCCCGAGATGGATATTGTAATCGATATTCACAATTTTAATATCATCAAGGAACAGCAAACCGTGTTGAGCCGCAACTCCTATTTTTTTGTGCTGAACAACCCCAAAACCCTGGCTTCGACCTATAGTCGTGATGTAAAAATCAACGTGCTCAATGCAGCAGCCAAAACCATTCAGATTACCTACCAGGGCAACAATGCGCAGAAGGCTTCAGACATTGTAAATGTTATTGCCGATGAATTCAGTATTTACGATCTTGAAAAAAAGGCTGAAAGTGCCAATAATATCCTGGAGTTTATCGATCAACAGCTTGACTTACTCTTTGATAAATTGTCGGACTCTGAAATTGAGCTACAAGAGTTTAAGGAAGAGCATGGAATTGATGATATGGCACTAACTCCACCACCCACTTTACAGGGGAGGATTGCTGATTTTGAAAACCAGATTGTCATGATGCAGATGGAAAAAAATATTTTCACGGAAATATTGGACAATCTGGAAAATGAAGAAGACGAAGATATTGATGTTTACCGGCTTATTTCTATCCTGGCTGGTAGTGAGTTTAGGGGTAATGTCTCAGGGTTACTGCGTTCGTTGCAGGATTTACTCATAGAGCGGGAGGAATTGTTATACCAGGTTACTGCCGAAAGCCGGCAAATAGACTGGATCAACCACCAGATAGAAATACAAAAGAGGAGTATTATAGAGAGCATCAATACCCTGACCAAAAATATTGACAGCCGCATCAATGATCTCAATGAGAAAATAACAACCTACGAAGGTGTTCTGATGAACCAGACGGGGCGATACAGCCTCATTGAATACAGTATGCTTCAACGGGTTCATTCTATCAATGAACGTTTTTATAATCAATTGGTGGAGAAGAAGGCTGAGTACTCCATTTCCAAAGCGGGCTATGTTTCCCAAAGTGTTATCCTTGAGCGCTCAAGGGTTCCTGGTCAGCCCATATCGCCGAAACCCCGCGGTATTTATGTCAGCAGCTTGCTGGCTGCTGTTTTCCTTGGATTGGGCGTTTTCTTGCTCAAATATCTGTTTTACAATGAAATTCCATCATTGCATGACATCCTTAAATATACCCAGGTACCGGTAATTGGAGTAATACCAAAATACAAAAGCGAAATTCCTCCCAACCAGTTGCTGGTGTTGAAGAAACCCAAGTCGCTGATATCTGAGGCTTTAAGGGCTATTCGTACCAACCTGCAGTTCATTGACAATGAGCCAGGTTCAAAATTGGTGGCTGTTACATCTACCATATCGGGGGAAGGGAAAACCTTTTTTGCCATGAACCTGGCCGGGATACTGGCATTCAGTAATAAAAAGGTTATTGTCATTGACCTGGATATGCGTAAACCCAAAATTCACCTGGGCTTTAATGTGGATAACATCAAAGGGGTGAGTACCGTGCTTTCCAATATTGACAATGTGGATGATTGTATCCAGCCTTCCCGCGTGGAAAATCTGGACTTCATCACAGCCGGACCTGTTCCACCCAATCCATCCGAGTTGATCCTTACCCCCAAGATGGATGAGATGATTGATTACCTGAAGTCGAAATATGACTATGTGATTGTAGATAATCCTCCGGTAGGAATTGTAACCGATGGTATGAAAAGTATCCTTGCTGCCGATTATCCGGTTTATATTTTTAAAGCCAACTACTCCAAGCGAATGTTTATTCATAATGTGAACCGCCTGGTTGCTGAAAGTCATATAAGTAAAATGTCTGTTGTTTTAAATGCTGTGGATAAGGAGTATTCCAGCTATGGATATAGCAAGGGGTACTCTTATGGATATTATTACGGTGGGTATGGTGCCGGATATGGATATTATGATGATCAAGTGTTGAAGAAACCCAATATTCTTTGGAATTGGCTTTCAAAACTTTGGAGATAAGATCGCATTTGTCTTTTCGGGGAGGGCGTCTGCGTTCAAATTTAAACAAATTGAAATAGATGAAGATACGGGAAACAGGGTTTAATGGATTGTATGTGGTTGAACCCGACGTTTTTGAGGATGCAAGGGGTTATTTTTTTGAATCCTGGAATCAGAAAAAATTTGCAGAATTAGGTTTAAGCAGTGACTTTGTGCAGGATAACCAGTCTATGTCGGGTGCCAATGTGTTGCGGGGCTTGCACTTTCAACTACCACCCTGGCAGCAGGGTAAGCTGGTAAGGGTGTTGCAGGGGTCGGTAACCGATGTGGTGGTTGACCTCAGGAAGAAAGAGCATACCTTTGGCAAATACTTTAAAATTAAACTTACCGCTGCCCAAAAAAACATGCTTTGGGTTCCCGCGGGATTTGCCCATGGATTCCTTACCCACGAGCCAAACACGGTGTTTTTTTATAAATGTACCAACTTCTATAATAAAGATGTTGATGCAGCTCTTAAGTGGGATGACCCCGATTTGGCCATTGACTGGGGCATTCAAAACCCCATTGTTTCTGCTAAAGACGAAAAGGCACCAGCCTTCAGACAGTTCAAAAGTCCTTTTTAAAGAAACAAAACACCCATTTCCCAAAGCAATATTTATCAATGACTGAAAGTTTTACATTACCGTATACCCTTTTTTTTGCAGGAGCCCTGTTTTTTTCGTTTTTTGTCAACCGGTTTTTGTTGAAGTTTTCCGGAAACCTGGGTATTCGAAATACAAATGAAACGATTATTCGGTGGAGCTCTACTTCCAAACCTGCACTGGGAGGAATTTCTTTCTTTATCATTTTCTTGCTTTCTGTAATCGTCATTTCATTCATCATCCCAGATTACAATGACTTTTTTAACCTGCAAACCCTGGGCATGATCCTGGTGGTTAGTATTGGTTTTTTGATGGGCCTTTTTGATGATGCCTACAATACCCGCCCCTGGTTAAAGTTTTTTACACAGCTGCTTTGTGGCGTGTTGCTGGTTGCCACGGGCACTTATATTGATATTTTTAGTAGTTTATTTCTCAATTATGCACTCACTGTTTTTTGGGTTGTGGGCATGATGAACAGTATCAATATGTTGGATAATATGGACGGAATAACCTCCATTGTTAGCTTGTCCATATTGCTTTCTTTTCTTCTTGGCATGTGGTTAAGTGGTGATGGATCCAATCCGCTGGTTGTGATCATCCTGGGAATCATTGCTGTGTTGCTTGCCTTTTTATACTTCAACTGGTATCCCTCCAAAATGTATATGGGAGATACCGGTAGCCAATTCCTGGGAGTGTTGCTGGCTGCTTTGGGGGTTAACAGTCTTTGGAATGGGGTGGCTTTTGGGGGTGAAAGTACCGCCCTGATGAGATTTTTGGCGGTGGCCATTGTTTTTGCATTGCCTATCATTGATACCACCACTGTTTTTATAAAACGCATTGCTCGCGGGCAATCTCCTTTTGTAGGAGGTAAAGATCATACCACACACCATATTTCTTACCTGGGTTTTTCTGATGGCAATGTAGCCATCATTTTTGCAGTACTTTCCGTTATTTCAGTTGTACTGGGTCTTCTGGTTATGAATTTCCTGGAAAGCTGGAAAATATATTATTACATTTTGTTTGGAGCATACTTTGTAGCACTGTTTGCTGTTTTATTCACCATAGCCAATCTGAATAAGGCAAAAGCCTATGGCAACGATACCGAGAAAATAAACCGGTAATGCTCGTTTTTTCCCCTGGGAAATGCTACCTCCACACCCATTGATATGGGGGCAAATATCCTTAATAAGTGCAAATCGCCTGTTATCCCAAATCCCAAAGATGTAAAATCTTCTTCAAGGGGTAAGTCAGCATTCTCTTCATCGGAAAACCTCCGGGCTGTGGCATGATCTGTAAAGATATGTCCTCTCAACCGTTTCAGGTAGATGATATGCCTGAGGCTTAGATCGGGATAAAGGAGGGGGAATGCATAGTCTGCACTCATGGAGGTGATTTCTTCATGCTCTGTGGCCGCAATGCCCCGCGGATAGGGGATATGGTTCCCAAAACCGTAGTTTACCGAATTGGGTTGTGGGGTGCCCGCTGTTTTTTGCTGCCAGGAAAGAGAAAGCCTTAACCCCTGGTGTTTGAACAAACCCGGGAAGTAAGCAATTCCCCGTGCCGCAAACACACTGCCCATATCTCCTTTACCAAAGGGGGTGTGGCGGTAGTTCACATCTGCCACCTGTCCCCAGCTGGGATAGATATCCCTGGCAACGCTGCGTTTCTGCCGGTAGGCCAGCAACCGGTAGTCCTGGGTGTAAAATTGGTTTTCTTCAAATTGGAAAAACCTGTCCTCAGCCACAAATATAGAATCTGGTGTATGGCGGTTTTTGTTGGCATAAATGGCACCCACGCGTACCCGGGGATTGATACCATAGAACCATGGACCACTCTGAAACTGCAGCGGCACAGAAAGTGCCACCCTGTATGTATTCTCAGTCCAGAGGAAGTTTCTCACCTCGGTGTCTTCCCAGGGGTAATAAAACCTCCTGTGACCTGATTCTGCAAGCAGGTCGACTACCGGATACCAGCCACGGTATGTGTACCGGGCACTGAACTTTCCCGTACGTTCCGACTCATCCCAAATATAACCGATGTTTGCAAAAGATGTGCTGAGTTTATTCTGAAAAAGCAGCGATGCTCCCATGCTGGCTTCCTGGGTTTCCATGTCAAGGTGTACCGGGGCCCAGCTATGCAGGTGAAACAGGTTCCGCAACCGGCTGTAAGGTTCAGTCTCATAATCATTACGGGGCAGTTCTGAACGGTTTATCACAGCATTCTCCTGCTCACTCAGGGTTTGGTGTCGCGCTGGTGAGTGATTCTCTACCTGCGACAGGGGGATATGTGCCAGGTTTTCAGTCTGGATGGTTTGTAGCTGGTAACCCTCTGTCGTGTAGGAAGAAAACATAACTTTATCACCCTGTGGTGACGAACTGGCCTCTGTGGCTCCGTACTTTGTGGATATGACTTTTTCAACGTCCTGATTGTCAGTGTTGAGTTTGTAAGTCTTATGAATCCCTGACCAGGAACCGGTAAAAAGGATATTATCATCATGAAAACAGGGNGAAGATATTTCTGTATGGGTAGAAGAAAGAACTGTTTCGATGGTTGCTGATTCCGGATTTAGTATATCAATGCGTTTGCCTGCCTCGTCAAGGGCCAGGATGGCAATTTTTTGGCCATCTTCATGCCAGGCGGGCTGCATGATAAAGTCGTTTGATTCGTAAGAAAAACGCCATGTTTCTTTACCTGTAGATGCATCCAGCAGAACCAGGGCGTACCTGTTTGTGGCCGAGGTTTCCACTGCTGCTATTACTAATCCATCAGGCGAAAGGGCAGGGGAAAAGTACCTCCCTTTATGGGTAATTCTTTTGCGCGAACCTGACGCCACATCATACATCATAATGTCTGACCAGCTGCGGTGCTCCCATCGGGGGTCAGGACGCAGCTCATTCCAAACTATTTTTCCGCTACTATAATCAAAGGCATTGGGGAAAAAACGTCCCGGCTCAAAAAGTCTGGTTTCTTCGCCGTTTTCCAGGTTGATTTTTACAACCCCTGGGATGTCACCCAGTCCGGTTTTGAGAGCAATTACTTTTTGGTTATCTATCCAGTGTGCCTGGTTGTAATTGGTGTAGATACGGTTTCCTTTACTTATGGTTTCTGCCGGGGTGTAGGTGTGTTGATTTTTTTGTTGCGACCAAAGCGAATCCAGCGTTTGAAAAGTATGAAAATAATGGTTGTCCTTACTTTGTCCAAATTGTCTTTTCATTTCCCTGCTAAAGGGAAAAGGAAGCACCGGTCTTCGGGCCACATTATCAATAACGGGGCTCCATGCCATGGTTCCATGTTCAGCTCTTGCAGAGGTTACCAGCTGATACCCCAACTCGTAGTAATTGGGTACATAATCTTTATAAGATCCAAAGTAGGCTTTATCAAAGGAGTGAATCCCCTTTTCCAGAGTTAGCGCTCTGAGTCCCTGCTCAAAAGAGGGGCGTCGCCCACGTCCCGAATGGGTCAGTGCCGTTTCTGCAGCAACAGCATCGCCTTCCAAAAACCACATGGGAAGATGGGCCACTACGGCCCCCGTTGCCATTTCTCCAAACAAAAAACCAAGCAGGCGGGTGAGACCCTGGTTGAGCTTGTCAATTTGTACAACATGCCTGAATTCATGGATGGTAAGGCGTT
>SL_3KL_010_SEDDRAFT_10005518_pt1 | contig 11337 bp, 8 predicted proteins | sample SodLakKL_010_SED_2_FD_10381 | JGI IMG/M metagenome (IMG submission 10381)
GGGAGCCACGACGACGATGATGCGCGCTTCGAGGGCGGCTTCGCAGGCCCGGGGCGAGATGAGGCGCTCGATCTGTTCGTGAAGCGCGGCCATGCGCAGTGCACCGTGACCGTGGTCGGCGGAACGTCGAGTACGGTCTGGGACGACCGGGTCCGGTGTCGGCTGCCGTGACGGCGGCCCGTCACCTGGCGTGACCGCTGCCCGGGCTCCCTGCGCAGGCGATCGCCATCGCTCTCTCACTGGCCATCGGTTACCCCGTCTACCTGCTCGTCACAGGGGCGGCGCTGGCCTGGCCGATCGTGCTCCTCGTCGTGCTCTCCCTCGCCGCCCGCTTTCTCTACGCAGGCTTGACGGTGGTCGCGCCGCGCGAGGCGCGGGTGGTGCAGTTCCTAGGCGCGTACACCTGCACGGTGCGCGAGCCCGGCCTGCGCTTCGTGAACCCCTTCACCACCCGCCAGAAGGCCTCCACCCGCATCCGCAACCACGAGACCATTGTGTCGATGGTGAACGACGCCGGCGGGCACCCGATCGAGATCACGGCAGTGGTGGTGTGGCAGGTGGAGGACACAGCGCGAGCGGTCTTCGAGGTCGATGACTTCGCGCAGTTCGTCACTGTGCAGGCCGAGACGGTGGTGCGGTCGATCGCCACGAGCTACTACCGGTACGACGCACGCTCCGACGGTCAGCTATCGCTGCGTGATAGCGCCGACGAGATCAGCGAGAAGCTCTCGCAGGAGGTGGCGGCTCGCGTCGCGTCGGCCGGGGTGAGGATCGTCGACTCCCGCATCACGCACCTGGCGTACGCCAAGGAGATCGCGCAGGCGATGCTGCAGCGGCAGCAGGCGAGCGCGGTCGTGACGGCGCGCCAGCAGATCGTGGAGGGCGCGGTCGGGATGGTCGAGATGGCGCTGGAGCGGCTCGAGAAGCGCAGCGTGGTCGAGCTCGACGACGAGCGGCGCGCGGCGATGGTGAGCAACCTGCTGGTGGTGCTATGCGGCACGCAGGCCACCCAGCCCGTCGTGAACACCGGCACCCTCTACACCTAGGGCGTCGACCGTGGCGAAGGCGCGCAAGCCCGTCCTGCTCCGGCTCGACCCGGCGGTGCACGACGCCGTGGCGCGGTGGGCAGCCGACGAGTTGCGCAGCACCAACGCCCAGATCGAGTTCCTGCTGCGCCGCGCGCTCGCGCAGGCGGACAGGCTGCCAGCTGGCGTCGCCGCCGACGCGAGCGCCCTCCCCAAGCGCGGTCGCCCGCCGGGGGAGACCGTCGACACCGACACCGGCACGCAGGCGGACGTTGAGGACGATACCGGCCCGGAGCGCAGCGGCCAGAGCGAGGCGGCGTCGTGAGCCGGCGCCTCGTCCACGCCATCGCTCCGCCGACGGGGTCACCCCGCGGCGAGGTCTTCGGCATCGTGGGCCCCAACGGGGCCGGCAAGACGACGGTCCTGGAGTGCATGAGCGGGCTCCGGCGACCCGATGCTGGGGCGGTACGGGTACTCGGTCTCGATCCGCAAGCGGATCGGTACGCCGTGCGGGAGCGCATCGGGGTGCAGCTGCAAGCGGCCGCGCTACCCGATGCCCTCCGTGTCGGTGAACCCGTCACTCTGTTCGCGGCGTTCTACCCCCGCACTGGCGACCCGATGGAGGCGCTGCGGCGGGTCGGGCTCGAGGAGCGGCGCGCGGCCCGCGTCGCCGCCCTCTCCGGCGGCCAACGCCAGCGCCTGTTCATCGCACTGGCGCTGGTGCACGAGCCCGAGGTCGTGCTGCTTGACGAGCTCACCACCAGGCTCGACCCACAGGCGCGCCGCGACGCCTGGGCGCTGGTGCGCGAGATCCGCGAGCGTGGCGCCACCGTGATCCTCACCACCCACTTCATGGAGGAGGCCGAGCGGTTGTGCGACCGGGTCGCGATCATCGACCGCGGCCGCGTCGTCGCGCTCGACAGCGTCGGGCGGTTGATCGCCTCACTGGGCGAGGAGCGGCGAGTGGTCTTCACGTACGAGGACGCGATCGACGGGACGAGCCTACGCGGACTGCCCGGTGTGGTGCGCGTCGAGCGCCCCACCTTGGAGGACGTGTTTCTCGCGCGCACCGGTGGCGCGCCCTCGGTCGGCGACGCGCCGGCCACGTGAGGAGGCGATCGTGCGCGCCTACCGCTCGCTCGCGTACGTGCTAGCCAAGCTAGCCCTGCGCGACCATGTGGCGGTGTTCTTCGCGCTGGCTCTCCCAGCAGGCTTGGTGGTGCTGTTCGGCTTCGCCTTCGGCAACGCGCCGGTTTCCCAGGAGGCGGGCCGCGGTGCCCTGGACCACCAGCTCCCAGCGATCGCAGCCTGGGTGTTCGCGATGACGGGGCTGTTCTCGGTGCCGATGGCACTGCTCGGGCGCCGTGACGCGGGGACGTTGCGGCGCTTCCAGGTGACGCCGCTGCGTCCAGCGACCTACCTGGCGGCCGACATAACGGTGCAGCTCGGCCAGGCTGCGGTCGGGCTCGCGCTGCTGTTCACTGTCGGCGCGCTGGGTTTCGGCGCGCGTGGTGGCGGGGCGGTCGCAGGCGTCATCGCCGCCGCCGCCCTGAGCGCCGCCGCCTTCCTGGCCTTCGGGTACGCCCTGGCGGCGCTGCTGCCCAACGCGCGGACCGTGCCGGTGGTCGGAAACGTGTTGGCCGTGCCGATGCTGTTCCTGTCGGGCGCCACCGCGCCGCTGGAGGTGATGCCCGAAGCGGTGCGCCGCGTGGCCGAGTTCAACCCGCTCCTGCACGCGGTGACGCTCCTGAGGGGCGCCTGGTTCGGTGAGCCGTGGTCCGCGTTGGCGTCGTCCGTGGCTGTCGTGGCAGGGTTGCTCGTCGCGGGGTCGGCGATCGCGGCGGCGCGATTCAACTGGAGTTAGGGTCCCTGCCGACCCGCGTGGCCGCCGAGCGCGGGGGTACGATCGAGGCCTAACCGAGAGCGTTGCTCAGGCCGGTGCCCGAGCCGCGACTCATCAGGAGGCGAACCGTGAAGGTCTGGCCTGGCAACGCTTATCCGCTGGGTGCCACGTTCGATGGGTCTGGTACGAACTTCTCGTTGTTCTCGGAGATCGCCGATCGTGTCGAGCTGTGTCTGTTCGATCGGGAGGGCAATGAGAGGCGTGTCGATCTGCCGGAGGTGGTGGGTTACTGCTGGCATGGGTACCTGCCGGACGTGGGTCCGGGGCAGCGGTACGGCTTCCGGGTCCACGGCCCGTGGGACCCGGCGAGCGGGCACCGCTGCAACCCGAACAAGCTGCTGCTCGACCCCTACGCCACGGTGATCACGGGTCAGGTCGAGTGGGACGAGGCGGTGTTCCCCTACCGCTTCGATGACGGACCCGAAGCGATGAGCGAGAGCGATAGCGCGCCGTTCATGCCGAGGTGCGTGGTGGCGGAGGCGCAGTTCGATTGGGACGACGACCGCCCGCACAAGCGTCCGTGGCATGAGACGGTCATCTACGAGACGCACGTCAAGGGTCTGACCGCCAGCCATCCTGAGGTGCCCGAGCACCAGCGGGGCACGTACGCGGGCCTGGCGCATCCCGCGGTGATCGAGTACCTGCAGCGATTGGGCGTCACGGCGGTGGAGTTGATGCCGGTGCACTACTTCGTGCACGACAAGCACCTGGTCGACCGGGGACTGCGTAACTACTGGGGGTACAACAGCATCGGGTATCTTGCGCTGCACAACGAGTACGCGGCCGAGGAGCGTCCCGAGCGGGCGGTTCGGGAGTTCAAGCAGATGGTGAAGCAGCTGCATGGGGCTGGGATCGAGGTGCTGCTGGATGTGGTGTACAACCACACCGCGGAGGGCAACCACTTAGGGCCGATGCTGAGCTTCAAGGGCATCGACAACGCCTACTACTACCGGCTGACCGACGACCCGCGTTACTACATGGATTACACCGGCACCGGCAACAGCCTCAATATGCGCCATCCGCATGCGCTGCAGTTGCTTATGGACTCGCTGCGCTACTGGGTGCAGGAGATGCACGTCGACGGCTTCCGCTTCGACCTGGCGTCGGCACTCGCGCGTGAGCTCCACGACGTGGAGCGGTTGTCGTCGTTCTTCGACCTGATTCAGCAGGATCCGGTCATTAGCCAGGTGAAGCTGATCGCTGAGCCCTGGGACGTGGGCGAGGGCGGTTATCAGGTGGGCAATTTCCCGCCGGTGTGGAGCGAGTGGAACGGCACGTACCGGGATTGCGTGCGGGACTTCTGGCGGGGTGAGGAGCAGACGCTGGGTGAGTTCGCGGCTCGCCTCACCGGCAGTTCGGATCTCTACGAGGGCACGACGCGCCTGCCCTACGCGAGCATCAACTTCGTGACCGCCCACGACGGGTTCACGCTGCGCGACCTAGTGTCCTACGACCGCAAGCACAACGATGCGAACGGTGAGGAGAACCGTGACGGTGAGGACCATAACCGCTCGTGGAACTGTGGCGTGGAGGGGCCAACGGACGATCCCGAGGTGACGGTGCTGCGCGACCGGCAGCGGCGCAACTTCCTGGCGACGCTGCTGCTGTCGCAGGGCGTTCCGATGCTCTTGGGTGGCGACGAGATCGGTCGCACGCAGGGGGGCAACAACAACGCCTACTGCCAGGATAACGAGCTCTCCTGGTACGACTGGGCGGACGTCGACGAGGATCTCCTCGCTTTCACGAGACAGCTGATCGCGTACCGTCACGATCACCCGGTGTTCCGGCGCCGTGGCTGGTTCCATGGGCGGCCGATTCATGGCAGCGAGGTCGCCGACATCGCCTGGTTCACGCTCGAGGGCGAGCGGATGGCGGAGGAGCACTGGGGTGAGGACTACGCCAAGTCGTTGGCGGTGTTCCTCAACGGTGCCACCATCCCGAACCCGAACGCGCGCGCCGAGCCGGTTTCGGATGACGACTTCCTGCTGCTGTTCAACGCTCATCACGAGCCGTTGCCGTTCGTCCTGCCCGCTGCCGAGTGGGGCGAGTCGTGGCTGATGGAGATCGACACCGATCACGGTTTCGTCGAGGATGAGGTGCTCGTCGCGGCTGGCGAGACGGTGACGGTCGAGGGCAGGTCGATTGTGGTGCTGCGCCGTGCCGCGTGAGTTGCGCGCCACGTACCGGCTGCAGCTACGCAACGGTGTCGGCTTCGACGAGGTGCGCGATCTCGTGCCGTACCTGGCCGAGCTCGGCGTGAGCCACCTGTACGCCTCGCCGTACCTGCAGGCGACGCAGGGGAGCACGCACGGCTACGACATCGTCGATCCGACCCGTGTGGACGAGCAGCTCGGGGGTGCGGAGGCGCACGAACGTATGTGCGAGGCGCTGCTCGCCGCTGGCCTGGGCCAGGTGATCGACATCGTACCCAACCACATGGCGATCGCTGGCCGTGAGAACCCCTGGTGGTGGGACGTCCTCGAGAACGGGCCCTCCAGCCGCTACGCGAGCTACTTCGACGTCGACTGGGAGGCCTCCGAGGACCGGTGGCCCAACAAGGTGTTGCTGCCGGTCTTGGGAGATCACTACGGTCGCGTTCTCGAGGACGGGCAGCTACGGCTGGCGCACGCCGCGGGCGCGTTCGTGGTGTGCTACGAGGACCACGTCGTGCCGATCGACCCTTCCAGCCTGGCGGGTCTGTTGGGCGAGGTGGCGGAGCGATCGGGCTCGCACCTGCTGGCCTTCATCGCCCAGGGGCATGCCGGGTTGCCGCGGCCGACCGTGACGGCGCGTCAGGCGGTCGAGCGGCGACACCGCGACAAGGCGGTGCTGTTCACGCTGCTCGCGCGCCTGTGTGACGAGGAGCCGGCCGTCGCCGGCTCGATCGACGCCGCAGTGACGCGCCTCAATGCCGATCCCGACGCGCTCGACGCCCTTCTCGAGCAGCAGAACTACCGGCTGGCCTACTGGCGCAGCGCGAGTCGCGACCTGGGCTACCGTCGCTTCTTCGACATCAAGGATCTCGCGGGCCTGCGGGTCGAGGTGCCCGAGGTGTTCGCGGCCAGCCACGCACTGCCCGTCGAGTGGGTCCAGCGTGGCTGGGTGCACGGTCTGCGAATCGACCATCCTGACGGCCTGCGCGATCCGAGCGAGTACTTCCGCCGGCTGCGCGAGGCGTGCCCCAACGCGTGGATCGTGGCCGAGAAGATCCTCGAACCCGGTGAGCACCTGCCGGCGACGTGGCCCATCGCCGGGACCACCGGCTACGACTTCCTGAACCTGGCGGCTGGCCTGTTCGTCGATCCACGCGGAGAAGCGGAGCTGACACGCCTACACGACGAGGTCACGGGGCAACCGCACGCCTTCACCGAGCTCGCGCCCGCTTCGAAGAGGCAGGTGCTCGAGGACCTCCTCGGCAGCGAGGTCAACAGGCTCGTCAACCTGCTCGTGGCCGTGTGCGAACGCCACCGGCGCCATCGCGACTACACACGGCCCGAGCTGCGCGCGGCACTCACCGAGATCGCGGTCCACTTCCCGGTGTACCGCTCGTACGTCTCGGCGGGCACTGGCGAGGTCGACGATGCGGACGCCCGACACGTCGACCACGCGATCGAGGCCGCCATTGGGGCGGGACGCGACCTCGATCCGGAGCTGTTCCGGTTCCTGCGCGACGTGCTCCTGCTTGGGCACCCGGGTTCGCTCGAGAGCGAGTTGGCCATGCGGTTCCAGCAGCTCACCGGGCCCGCGATGGCCAAGGGGATCGAGGACACGGCCTTCTATCGCGATCACCGACTGATCGCGCTGAACGAGGTGGGTGGTGATCCGACGAGGTTCGGGGTCGACCCGGCCGGCTTCCACGATGCCTGCGCTCGCGCGCAGCAGACCCATCCTCTGCGGATGCTGGCTTCCACGACGCACGACACCAAGCGCAGTGAGGACGTGCGGGCGCGCTTGACGCTGCTCTCCGAAGTGCCGGAGCGGTGGGCCGACGCCGTGCGGCGCTGGAGCCAGCACAACCGCCAGCATTGGCAGGGCGACCTTCCGGACCGTTCTACCGAGTACCTGATCTACCAGACGCTGGTGGGGGCGTGGCCCATCGACGAGCAGCGCCTCACGGGCTTCGTGCAGAAGGCCGTGCGCGAGGCCAAGCAACACACCTCGTGGACGGCGCCGAACGAGTCTTACGAGCAGGTCGTGGTGGCGTTCGCGCGGGCGCTCCTGGAGGATGAGGCGTTCCGCGCCGACCTAGAGGCCTTCGCGACCGAGCTCGTCGGTCCCGGGCGCATCAACGGCCTGGCCCTGACCCTTCTCAAGCTCACGGCACCCGGCGTCCCCGACATCTACCAAGGGACGGAGTTGTGGGATCTGAGCCTGGTCGACCCCGACAACCGCCGCCCTGTCGACTTCGGTGCCCGCCGGCAGTGGCTCGACGAGGTCGGCACGTTGACGCCGGAGGAGATCCTGGCCCGCATGGACGAGGGCCTGCCGAAGATGTGGGTGTTGCGGCAGGCATTGCGCGCGCGGCGGCTGCACCCGCACAGCTTCGGGCCAGCAGGCACCTACCAGCCGCTGCTGGCGCAGGGCTCCCGGGCAGAGCACGCGGTGGCGTTCGTGCGGGGATCCAGGGCGATGACGGTGGTGCCGCGGTTGGTGACGGGCCTGGCGGACGGTTGGGGCGACACGGTCGTCGAGGTTCCGCACGGCGACTGGCGTGACGCGATGACGGGAGACACGTGGTCGGGCGGTTCGGTGCCGCTGTCGGCGCTCCTCGGCCGCTTCCCGGTTGCGTTGTTGGTCGCCGGTGAGGTGCCGTCGTGACGTTGATGCGTGTCTGGGCGCCGCACGCCGCGACGGTCGAGCTGGTGTGCGGCGAACGCGTCGAGCCGATGACCCGCGGTGATGATGGTTGGTGGTCGGTCGTCGCGCCGTTCGTGGAGCACGGCGTCGAGTACGCCTTCGTGCTCGACGGCGAGGGGCCGCTGCCTGATCCGCGCTCGGCCTGGCAGCCCGAGGGCGTGCATGGTCCATCGCGCTGGCTGGATCACGGGCGCTTTCGCTGGACCGACGACGGCTGGCGCGCGCCGCCGTTGGCGTCCGCCGCGATCTACGAGCTCCACGTCGGGACCTTCACCCGAGCGGGGACGTTCGAGGCCGCCATCGAGCGGCTCGACCACCTGGTCGAGCTCGGGGTCACGCACGTCGAGCTCACGCCGGTGGCCGAGTTCGCGGGCACCCGTGGTTGGGGCTACGACGGTGTCGACCTGTACGCGCCGCATCACGCGTACGGTGGGCCGGAGGGCCTGAAGCGGCTGGTGGATGCCTGCCATCGGCGAGGGTTGGCGGTGGTGCTGGACGTGGTCTACAACCACCTCGGGCCAGACGGGAACTACCTCGGGCGGTTCGGCCCGTACTTCACCGACCGCTACGTCACGCCCTGGGGCGAAGCCGTCAACGTCGACGGGCCGGAGAGCGACGAGGTACGGCGCTTCTTCCTCGACAACGCGTTGATGTGGTTCCGCGACTACCACCTGGACGGCCTGCGCATCGACGCCGTTCACGCCATCGTGGACGCGTCCGCCGTGCACCTGCTGGAGCAGCTCGCGGCGGAGGTGGAGGTGCTCGAAGGCGAGCTCGGGCGGCCGCTCGCGCTGATCGCCGAGAGCGACCTGAACGATCCACGGGTGGTGCGTGCACGCGCCGTGGGCGGCTACGGCTTGACCGCGCACTGGAACGAGGACTTCCATCATGCCCTGCACGCCCTGCTCACCGGCGAGCGCGATGGCTACTACCAGGATTACGGACGGCTCGCGGACCTCGCCAAGGTACTGACGCAAGGCTACGCCTACGACGGGACCTACTCGACACACCGGCGCCGACGTCACGGACGTCCGGCGACGGGGCTCTCGGGCCGCCAACTCGTGGGCTGCCTGCAGAACCACGACCAGATCGGCAACCGGGCCCTAGGCGAGCGCACCAGCCAGCTCCTGTCGCCAGGGTTGCTGCGGATCGGGGCGGCGCTGGTGCTCACGGGCCCCTTCGTGCCGATGCTGTTCCAGGGCGAGGAGTGGGGTGCCTCGACGCCGTTCCTGTACTTCACGGACCACGCGGATCCAGACTTGGCACAAGCCGTGCGCCGCGGACGCAGCGAGGAGTTCGCGGCCTTCGGATGGTCACCCGACGACATCCAGGACCCGCAGGCCGAGGCGACGTTCGATCGCTCGCAACTCGATTGGGACGAACGGCAGAGGTCGCCGCACGCCGCGATCCTCGATTGGCACCGGGCGCTGCTGGCATTGCGGAGGCGCTTGCCGAGCCTGAGCGACGATCGGCTGGAGCGCGTGAGCGTGAGGTACGACGAGGCGGCGCGCTGGCTGATCGTGACGCGAGGCGCGGTGCGAGTCGTGTGCAACCTGCACGAGCAGCGTCAGTCGATCCCCTGTCCGACGCTGGGCGTCGCTGACCTGGCGTTGTGCTCGGACGAACACGTTGCGCTCGAGCGAGACGCCGTGTCATTGGCGGGCCACGCGGTGGCCGTCGTGGTGTGCTGAGCCATCGCGCGATCGTGGTCGAAGCATCACCCACCAGGCCGAGGTGCGGGTCGTCGCACGCGCTGCGGATCGCGGCGCGGGGACGACACCGGGATGAAGTGGAGGTGGAGTAGTGCGAGATCATGGTGCGCGACGGCAGGGGCGCGAAGGATCGGGTGACGATGCTGCCGGTGTCGTTGCGGTCTTCGCTGGTGGCTCACCTAGGCGAGGTCGAGCGGGTTCGTCGGGCGGACGTGGCGGCCGGTTGGGGGCGTGTGGTGTTGCCGACCGCGTTGGATCGGAAATGCCCGAACGCGTCGGCCGAGTGGTGTTGGCAGTGGGTGTTCACCCAGGCGAAGCGGTGGGTGAGTCGGATCACGACGGAGGAGGGGCGCCATCACGTCGACGCGTCGCTCGTGCAGAGGATGGTGCGGGAGGCGGTGGTGGCTGCCGGGTTGACGATGCGGGCTATCTGCCACAGTCTTCGGCACTATCCCGTGCACGGGATAATCGGCACTCGTTCGCCACGCATCTTCTCGAGGACGGGCACGGCATTCGGACGGTGCAGGAGCTGCTCGGGAACAGCGACGTCAAGGTGACCATGCTCTACACCCGCGTGCTGAACCGTGGCTCGGCGGGTGTGCGGAGTCGGGTGGATGCGTTGTTGGGAGAGGCGCGTTGGGCGGATCCGTGTATCATGTCGGCATGAAGGCATTAGTGCGGGGAGGGGCGGTGGGCACGGTGTCGGTGGGGTGGTTCGCCGCGGGGTGTTCTGCGGACCGGTGGCCGTATCCCACGAATGCGCGATCAACGCGGCGTTGCGGGCCATTGGCGAGCGATGCGTTCGATACGATTGGGCATCTGCCGCGGTCGAAGACCTCTCCGCAATCGCCGTGTACATCGCGGAGGAGTCGCCAAAGTGCTGCGACGATGCGATCGAGAAGGGATCCTCGCGTTCTGGAGGCTCTTCAATGGATACGACCGCGAGGTTGTGTACGTACGTGCGATCATAAATGGAAGACGAGGTATCCAAGATACTCGTCGCCGGCGATTGCCGAGGAGTGAGTCCCGCGGAGGCGCTCTTGGACCTCATGAGCCGGCCGGAGACGGGCTACGGCCCGGATACCTGTACAGCGCGTTCCCGTTCGTCGAAGAGCACCGCTTGACCCCGGTCGATCTCACTCGAGCTCGTCTCCACCCGGCTATGTTGAACGCAACGTGACCCGGTGAATCCCATAGCACTCGCATGCACTCGGACCAAGAAAGTGGTTGGCCATAGAGGAGAGCTATGTAGCTATGCCGAAGATATCGATGTTCTATGGGCTTGGGATGCGCTGGTTTCCCTATTGGGGACCCCGCATGGGCTTTGCGCGCCGGACCTACCGGACATATGAGGGAACGGTAGGAGGTACGCAATGAAGAAGGCTCTCGTGGTTCTGTTCGTCACGGTGGTCCTCATCGGGCTTTACATGTTTGCCGGCGGTTCAGCACCAGCAACGTCTGTTCATTATCATTTGGACATTCGCGAAGGAGACGCTCCCTGGATGGAGGTCAACATGACCGTCTATCCAGGTAGAGGAGGTTTTCTCGACCTGTTCATGCGTGACACTGTGCTGCTAGGTGATGCCAGGGTCAGGGGTTTTGCGGTCCTAAAGGGTGGTAGGGAACGGCCATCGTGGAATCTCATTCCTGGGCAGAGTGACATTCGCCGGTTATGGGTAGGTTTCAGCTCACAGCCCTTGGAGATTAGCTATCTTGTGAATCCACTCTGGCTGCGGGGTAGCAGTCCACGCAGCTACCTGGGGCCAGAGTTTGGGTATCTACGCGGCATGAACACCTTCTTTGCACCATTTACCTGGTCAGATATTCGGGAAATGCTCCG
>SL_3KL_010_SEDDRAFT_10005519_pt1 | contig 11337 bp, 11 predicted proteins | sample SodLakKL_010_SED_2_FD_10381 | JGI IMG/M metagenome (IMG submission 10381)
ATAAAGATGTTTTTGAATAGCGGGCAGGTTATGGCTTGCAATGCAAATAAAACTTAAGGTTCCTCAAAAAAACATTAATATGGAAACAATTCATTGGAGTGGCTATGAATGGCTTAAACAGGAACGCTGGGGTAACGTATATCCCACAAACTTGCGAGGGTGGTTAGATCCTTCCTGCGTAAATATTGACGACCGGGGCTATTTGCATCTGCTCACAAAACACAATCCAAAATATTTTGACCGTACAAAATTTACACACCCTTATGGTGTTGGCCTGGTGAGCTGCACACATCGTTTTGGATATGGCTATTTTGAGATTGAAGCAAAACTGCCTGAAGGTAAAAATCTTTGGCCTGCTTTCTGGATGTGGTCGTTTGACAGCTGGCCTCCTGAAATTGATATTTTTGAAGGATACAGCAATGTCAGGGGGGATTACCGTGATATTAAATTTCCCCGGTTTTGGGAGCTTTTCAAGGTGGAGACCAATTTTCATATCATAGAAGATGGTGGAATTGGTGCTGAGAGATTTTTTATGGGCAACAATCCTGCAAACAACTTCAACAAATATGCCTGTTTGTGGGAACCAAACAAAGTTGAGATCTTTTTTAATGGTTCTTCGGTAAGGACGTTGCGCAATGAAAAGGCATTCAATGATACCACCATGAATGTGATTATAAACAATATGGTTAGAAGAAACCGCAATACTTTTTCAGAAAGCGACTTTGTAGTGAAATATTTCCGCTACGATAAACTCTGAGTCCTGCCAACAGGCTGTTTTGGTATTGATTCACCATTAACTGACCTTCGGTATCACACTATCATTGAAAGAAAAAACGGCTGTCCGGGTAATCGGACAGCCGTTTTTCATGATCAGTTATGAAAAAATCACTTTTCCTTTTTGAAGCACATAAACCAGTCGAGGCAATATTTGTCTTCATCCTGGCTTTCAACACGGTCTTTGGCTACACCACATGAGCCGGGAGGGGGAATAATCACATCATCACCGGGTTGCCAGTTGGCAGGTGTTGCAACCTGGTCGTTGTCGGCTTTTTGCATGGCAATGATCATTCGTTTGATCTCATCCATGTTTCTTCCGGTACTCAAGGGGTAATAGAGGATGGCCCTGACTTTTGCGTCGGGGTCCATGATAAAGACTGCGCGAACCGCCTGTGTTGTTGAAGCATTGGGCTGTACCATGCCAAACTTCTTTGACACATCCATTTTGAGGTCTTCGATCACAGGGAAGTTCACCTCCACATTTTTCATCCCATTGAATTCAATTTTCTCCTTGATGGTGCGCAGCCATGCAATGTGCGCGTAAATACTGTCAATAGACAGTCCGATCAGTTCGGTGTTGAGCTTGCGGAAATCTTCCTGCATGGTGGCAAATGTCATGAACTCGGTGGTGCATACGGGCGTAAAGTCGGCAGGGTGGCTGAACAAAATGACCCACTTTCCCTTGTAATCTTCCGGAAAATTTATAGGGCCCATGGTTGTTTTGGCATGGAACGAGGGCGCAGGATCTCCGATAAGCGGCAATCTTACAATTTCTTCCTGGTTGACTTTTGTTTCTTCCATAGTATAATTGATTTTTAGTGATGAATAAAGATGTTAATTATTTCACAAAAGAAATTACTCTTCGTATGGTGTAACAATGATGGCTTCACAATTGTTCATAAAAAAATAAAACATATATGCGCTTTTACCTTATTTATGCACCCACAGGCTGGCTGAATAATAATTTATGATTTTTATCTTTTGAAATACCCGGTGGGTGATTGAAATTTTGATCCTTGAATAAAATGATTCGCGCAACACATTAAAAATATTATATTTGCTGACACGACAATCCACACTATTATTCTTAAAAATAACAAACAAATGAAACAATCCAGATTTGCAATTTTATTACTCATGGTTTTGACGTTTTTGTCAACAGCCAAGGCCGATGAAGCAAGGCTTTTGCGTTTCCCGGCAGTATATGAAGACCAGGTGGTCTTTTCTTACGCCGGTGATTTGTACACAGTTGATCGTGCAGGAGGCATTGCACGTAAGCTTACGAACCATCCCGGCTACAAAATGTTTGCGCGATTCAGCCCCGATGGCACTCACATAGCTTTTACCGCGCAATACGATGGCAATACCGAGGTGTATTTAATGCCTGCCGGTGGAGGCGTGCCCACCCGGTTAACCTATACGGCTACACTTGGGCGTGATGATCTGTCGGATCTACACTTGGGCGTGATGATCTGTCGGACCGCATGGGACCGAACAATATTGTTATGGGATGGAAAAACAATGAAACCATTGTCTTCCGCTCACGCAAAAGGTCTTTTAATTCATTCAAGGGTTCTTTGTTCACCGTAAGTATTGATGGTGGACTGCCTGAACAAATACCGGTGCCTGAAGGCGGATGGATCAGCTTTGATGAAACCGGCGAGCGTTTTGTTTACAACCGTGTGTTCAGGGAGTTCCGTACCTGGAAATATTATGCCGGGGGTATGGCCGATGATATCTGGCTGCATGACTTACGCGATCGTACAACCGTTAATCTCACCAATCACATGTCCCAGGATGTTTTTCCCATGTGGGTGAACAACAGTGTATATTTCCTTTCGGACCGGGATGCCAGGATGAATCTATTTGTCTATGATATGGTTACGGAGCAAACCCGGAAACTGACACATTTTGAAGAATTCGACATCAAGTTCCCCTCCCTTGGAAATGATGCCATTATTTTTGAAAATGGGGGTTATTTGTATCTTTTTGATTTGAATACGGAAGCCATTGAGAGAATCGTGATTCGCATTGCCGAAGACCTGGCCATGGGAAGGAGGCAACGTAAGGATGCTTCCCAGATGATCCGCAGTGCTTCCATTGCTCCTGATGGCAACCGCGTTACGTTTGGTGCCCGGGGTGATGTGTGGAGTGTTCCTGCCAAAAGTGGTGTTACACGTAATCTCACGGAAACCTCCGGTGTGCATGAGCGCAATGTAACATGGTCGCCGGATGGCCGTCATATTGCCTATATATCAGATGTAACAGGCGAAGATGAAATTTTTATCATACCGCAGGACGGACGTGGTGATGCCATACAATTAACCCGCGATGCCGATACTTATAAATACAACCTGAGCTGGTCGCCCGATGCCAGCAAAATTATGTGGTCGGACAAAAAGTTGCGGCTGCAATATGTGGATGTAAACACAAAAGAAGTTACCATTGTAGAGCAGGCAGAAGCGGGTGAGATCACTCAGTATAACTGGTCACCCGACAGCCGTTGGATCACCTACACACGGCCTGAGAGAGAGCACTACTCAAGGATATTTGTTTACAAGCTCGACAGTGGCGAGTCATTTCCTGTGACAAGCGGGTGGTATGCTTCGTCAAGCCCCAGCTTCTGTGACCGGGGCAAGTATCTGTTTTTTAGCTCTAACCGGGACTTTAACCCCATTTATAGCCGTACGGAATGGAACCATGCCTACACGGATATGAGCCGGGTTTATTTTATTACGCTGCGTGAGGATGTACCCTCTTTTCTTGAGCCTGAAAACAATGAAGTGAAAATAGACAACGGCGAAAACGGTGGCAGAGGTTCAACCAACGATGGAGATTTGCGCATCGAAATCGACCGCGATAACATCAAGCACCGGATCGCGGCATTGCCTGTCGATGTTTCAACCTATTGGTCAATCAATGCCGTTGGCAATCATATTTATTATATGAAAAGGTCATTTGGTGACAACCGGTCCAGTCTTATGATGTATAACATGGACAGCCGCCAGGAAACCAGTCTTGCCGACATCAACGGATACGCCATCAGTGCCAACAAACAGAAAATGCTGGTGTTGCAAAGGGGGCGCTATGCAGTGATAGACCTGCCCCGCTCATCTTTCTCGGTGAATGATTTTGTTGATGTTTCCAATATGAAGGTGTGGGTTAATCTGCACGAAGAGTGGGAGCAGATTTACAACGAAACCTGGCGCCAGATGCGTGACTTTTTCTATGCTCCAAACATGCATGGTGTTGATTGGGAGGCCATGCACGAAAAGTATCTGCCATTGGTGAATTATGTAAATAATCGTCTGGATCTTACCTATATACTTGGTGAATTGGTTGGTGAGCTGAATGTGGGGCACGCCTATGTTGGTGGCGGTGATGTGCCTCAGGTTGAAAGGATACCCATGGGGCTGCTGGGTGCTGAAATGAGCCGGCACGAATCCGGCTATTACAGAATTGACCGCATTTTAAAGGGAGAAAACTGGAATTCATCCCGTCGCTCACCGCTCACAGAGCTTGGTGTTGATATAAGTGAAGGTGAATATATTATAGCAGTAAACGGACAACCGACCGATGAACTGGTCAATGTTTTCAAAGCACTTAAAGGCACTGCCGGTCAGCAGGTGGAACTTACCGTGAATAGCAGGCCACGTAAAGATGGTGCACGGGATGTGATCGTAGTGCCCATATCTGACGAAGCGGACCTGTATTATTATAACTGGGTACAGGATAACATCAGGAAAGTAAGCGAAGCTACCGGTGGCAGGGTCGGATATATCCATGTTCCTGACATGGGCCCCGGGGGTCTCAATGAGTTTGTCAAGCATTTTTATCCGCAATTGCGAAAAGAGGCTTTAATTATTGATGTAAGGGGTAACGGTGGTGGCAATGTGTCGCCTATGCTTATTGAGCGTTTGTCAAGGGAGCTTACCGGTTTATCCATGCAGCGTAACGTTGTTCCGGGAACAAGGCCGGCTCAAATACACCTCGGACCAAAGGTATGTCTGATAGATAAGTATTCTGCTTCCGACGGTGACCTGTTCCCCTATCAGTTTCAAAAGCTGGGTCTCGGGCCGCTTATTGGAACAACCACCTGGGGCGGCGTGGTTGGAATACGCGGCTCNCTGCCCTTTATNGANGGNGGAACCCTGTCAAAACCGGAGTTTGCGCCCTATGATATTCATGGACAGGAATGGATTATTGAAGGCATTGGGGTTGATCCGGATATATATATTGAAAATGATCCGGCCCTGGAATTTGAAGGGATTGACCAGCAACTGAACCGCGCCATTGAAGAAGCACTCAGACTGATGGAGGATTATGATCAAAAAATCCATCCCGTTCCACCATTCCCGGATCGGTCGAGGCAACCGTAGAAGTTGTTATTTAAGCAGGTCAGATATGTTGAACTTGCTGTCGTAAATCTTCAGCACGTCATCAATGTCCAGGCTTTCAACGCGGTCAATTTTGTTGGTGGAAGGTATATACCAAACTTCCACAAAGAAATCACCGAAGGTGTACAGGCGTATTTGAAAATACAGAAACAGCCTGTCGGCAATGGGTCTTCCGGATTCCAATACCCTGTACACCTTCTCTTTTAGGGGAAACCTGTCAAAATCGCTGCGTTTCATGTAAAATGAAATTTGTTGTCTGTTATTTAATATATAATGATCGATATCTGTCGCATGATCTGATTGACAGCCCGGAATTAAATACCGGTTGTTTTCCGGTATTTCTGTTTTTAAATTTATGGTATGAAACGTCCATATTCAGGAGCTGATATGCATGGGCTTGAGGATGTTCCGGAGGTTTCATCTCAAAAACGATAACAAAATGATTTGCAGATGAAATACATACCGAACACACTTACCATGGTCAATCTGTTTTTGGGATGTACAGCGGTAGCTTCCGTTTTTGCAGGGTTTCTGACAACAGCATCTGTACTGATTGGTTTGTGCGCTGTTATTGACTTTCTTGACGGTGCCCTGGCGAGGTGGTTGAAAGCCGCTTCAAACATCGGCATACAATTAGATGCACTTGCAGATCTCGTCAGCTTTGGATTGGCTCCCGCAGCTATCCTGTTTCACTACATGCAGGCTGTGTTTTTATCATGTAAACCCGAAACCGCTTATTTTGTTTGGTCATTACCTGCATTTCTCGTAACAGTTTTTTCTGCACTGCGATTGGCCATCTTTGCAGCTGATCAAAACCAGCCTGATTTTTTCAGGGGACTCCCAACTCCTGCCAACGGACTGCTGATCGCCTCTGTGCCTTTTACTCTGGCATTCACCTCGCCCGACCATATTATAAACACCATTTTCGTATTCCTTACCGAAACCTATTGGCTGCTTTTGATTGTGACCATAGTGCTTTCACTGATGCTGACCGCACCGGTTAAGATGTTTTCTCTCAAAACAAACACATTTCAATGGGCCGATAATCGCATTCGATATATTTTTCTTGCCGGTTGTCTGGTCTTGTTGATAACTTTTGGGCTGGCAGCTGCCCCCTTATTCCTTATTTTTTATATAATTTTGTCTTTGGTTGATCATTGGTTTTTGGCCGGGAAAGGGCAATGATGATGATCGCCGCATTTTGCATACCCCTGATAGTGTTCAATAAACCCACAATAAACTATTACTGGCAAACATGAAGTTCCGTGCCGAGATAACCATTATGCCACTCAAGGCTTTGCTTGACCCTCAGGGAAAGGCAATAACTGGCAGCATGAAAAACCTTGATCTCCCGCAGATATCCAATGTGCGGGTTGGCAAAAATATCAGTCTTCTTGTAGAAGCTGACAACAAAAACCAGGCTGCAGAAATTGTAGAAACAGCATGTAAAAAACTGCTGGCAAACCCCATCATGGAGTATTATGAATTCTCCATTTTTGAAGTAGAGGTATGAAAGAAAGCTTGCCAGGTAACCATGACAACTGTTGCATATCCGGTGTAATTTCCAAGGCAAAACAAATCCCTTGCTGAATCAATGGCTCAGTCACACGATATCGGTCAAGCCGGTGAAGCCTTAGCTGCCGAACACCTGAAACAGCAGGGTTGCCAGATACTGGAAACCAACTGGCAGTCCAATCACCAGGAAATTGACATTATAGCCCGGAAGGGAAACATCCTGGTAATCGTTGAGGTGAAAACAAGGAGCAGCAACTTTTTCGGGGAGCCTGAGGTTTTTGTCACCAAACAAAAACAACGCATGCTGATCAAAGCAGCAAACCACTATGTTGCAAAAAATGAGCTGGACCTTGAAATCCGTTTTGATATCATATCCATATTATTTAAGGACCAAAAACACCGGCTCAACCATATTGAGGATGCTTTTTACCCTCATTAATCACTGAATGGACAATGCAATATCCCTAAAANAGTTTCAAAAAAAATGTTTTATCATCAATTATAATCATCTTAATCTTTTACTTATGAAATCATTCCGGTTTTATCTTTTGATGGCTTTTTCAATAATTCTTTCATGCTCTTTTGTGCAGGCACAAACGGAGGAAATCACCCTGGAAAAGCTTTGGCAGGATAGATACTTTATGCCCAAAACCATTAACAGGGGACTATCCATGCAAGACGGCTTGCACTACACGCTTATCCGCGACAATACAAGCATAGATATGCACCGATATGATACGGGAGAACTTGTAAGGACTGTGTTTAGCACAGCAGGTTTGCTGGAAGATAATGAGGGTAAAGCCCTAAAGATAGACACCTATGCTTTCAGTCCGGATGAGCGCCTGTTGCTGGTTGGAGTGCACCAGGAATCCATTTACCGCCGATCCCGAAGAGCTGAATATCATGTCTGGAACACGGAGGATAACACTTTGGTGCCCCTTTCAGAAGGCACAAAGCAACGGTTGCCCGACTTTTCACCGGATGGCAGCAAGGTGGCATTCGTCAGGCAAAACAACCTATATATCAAGGAACTGGATTCAGGCAATGAATACGCCGTAACGACGGATGGCATCTTTAATGAGATTATCAATGGTACCACGGACTGGGTTTACGAGGAAGAATTTTATTTAACGAAAGGCTTTGAATGGTCACCGGATGGAAGACGCATTGCTTTTATGCGTTTTGATGAATCGCATGTGAAAGAGTTTGTGATGATGAAATACGGGACGCTTTATCCCGAAGAATACCGGTTCAAATATCCCAAAGCCGGAGAGGAAAATGCCATTGTAACCCTGCATGTCTATGACATGGAAACCGGTGAGACGATTCCTGTGGATACAGGCGAAGAAACCGATCAGTACATTCCGCGTATACAATGGACTCAAAATCCGGAGCAACTGTCATTTCAAAGGCTCAACAGGCATCAGAACCATTTGGAGCTGATGCTGGCAGATGCCAGCACCGGTGAAAGCAGCCTGCTTTATGAAGAAACAAACAAGTGGTTTATCAACATAACTTTTGATCTTCGCTTTTTGGCTGATGGCCGTCATTTTATATTTACCAGCGAAATGAACGGATACAACCACATTTACCTGTATGATATGGAGACCAGGGAGCTTAGGCCTGTTACACATGGCGATTTTGATGTGACCGGTTTTCATGGTGTGGATGAAGAAAATGGATTGGTGTATTATGTGGCTCGCAAGGATTCGCCGCTTACCAATCACCTTTACTCAATTGGCCTTGATGGCCGTGACGTGCAACAGCTTACTGTTGGTAACGGCACCCATTCGCCTACATTCAGCAAGGGCTTTCCATATTTTATCAACCGTTTTGCTACAGCATCTCACCCGCCTGTTTATAGCATCCACAGAGCAGACGGGAGTCTTGTACAGATCCTGGAAGACAATGAAGAACTGGTTGCGCGGGTGGCTGCACATGGCTTTGTTGAGCCTGAGTTTTTCAGTTTTCACACATCTGAAAGCGTGGTTTTGAACGGGCAAATGATCAAACCACCTGATTTTGATGAGCGTAAAGCATACCCGGTATTGATGTATGTTTACGGTGGGCCGGGTCATCAGGCGGTGGTTGATAACTGGAACCCGTTTAATGGTGTTTGGTTCCAGATGCTTGCACAGGAGGGTTATATTGTGGTGACTGTCGACAACAGGGGTACCGGTGGCAGGGGAGAAGCCTTCAGGAAGATGACCTATCTTCAGCTTGGTAAATATGAAACCATTGACCAGATAGAGGCTGCAAAATATTTGGGGTCGCTGGACTATATTGATGCCGGCCGGATTGCCATCTTCGGATGGAGCTACGGCGGATATTTGTCTTCGCTTTGCCTGGCCAAAGGGGCAGATGTTTTCAGTGCCGCCATTGCAGTAGCTCCGGTCACAAGCTGGCGTTTTTATGATACCATTTACACCGAAAGGTATATGCGCACCCCGCAGGAAAACCCCGATGGTTATGATGACAATTCACCCATAAACCATGTGGATAAAATCACAGGCCACTACCTTCTGGTTCACGGCACGGCCGATGATAATGTGCATTATCAAAACACCATTGAAATGGCGAATGCCCTGATAAATGCCGGTGTTGATTTTGAGCTGATGATCTATCCGGATCAGGATCATGCCATTTTTCGGGGAAATGCCCGGCTGCATCTCTATCGGTTGATGACAGATTTTTTAAACAGGGTTTTGTAGGGTCATATTAGCTTCTGATGGTTGGTAATCAGAAAAAACTTATTAAAGATTTTGTAAATAAAAAAATCATTCGTATTTTTGCGTCCGCTTTTTGCGAGAAAATTGTCTGTTAATTAATTAAAAATCAATAAAAAAAGAGGCACACATGATTATAGTTCCAATTAAAGAAGGCGAAAACATTGATCGCGTATTAAAAAAAATGAAGCGCAAGTTTGAAAAAACAGGCGTTTTGAGGGAGCTGAGGGAGCGTCAAAAATTTACCAAGCCTTCTGTAAAGAAGAGAGAAGAGAAGCTAAAGGCCATCTATATACAAAAACTGAAGGACCAGCAGGACGCTTAACAAAGTGCTCCAAAAGGAAAAACCTTTTGTTTTTTTTGGAAGAAATTTTTGCAAATGCCGTTTTTTTGGCATAACTTTAACGCAAAGGTTTCTTCTTTTCATTTCCACATGGTTGTTTATTCGCAGATATTTCTGGATCACATGCAACAGGTGAAGCGTTGTTCGCAGCATACGTTGACTGCCTACAAGTCTGATATAGGCTATTTTGAGGCGTTCCTTGAAAAGCAATATGCCATTAGGGGGGCTCATTTGGCAGACTCGGGCATGGTTCGTTCATGGTTTGCGGATTTAAGTGGCAGCGGAACAGCAAAAAGCACCATTAACAGAAAAGTATCCTCTTTGCGCTCTTTTTACAATTATCTTGAAAAGCAAAACATCATTAAAAATAATCCCATGTTAAGGATCCGGTCGGTGAAAAAGCCGGGGCATTTGCCTGCTTCTGTTGAGGAGAGCAATTTAATGCGCCTGTTTGATTCGGAGATTTTTGGGGATGATTTTTCCGGTTTGCGTGACCGCTTGTTGCTGGAGCTATTGTACACCAGCGGCATTCGTTTGTCGGAATTGATACAAATCAGGGAGAAGGATGTTAATCCCTATGATATGCGTTTACGTGTTTATGGTAAGGGGAAAAAGGAACGGGTTCTTCCATTGCTTCGGCACATTGTTGATCTGTATATGAGGTATATGGAACAAAAAGAGCGTGAGTTTGGTCGGGATGGCGAGTCCTGGGTTTTTTTAACGGACAAGGGTCGTCAGCTGTATCCTGTTTTTGTTTACAGGAAAGTGAGGCATTACCTCGGGCTGGTTACCACGCGTGCAAAAAGAAGCCCCCATGTGCTGCGTCATTCTTTTGCCACGCATATGCTGGATCATGGAGCTGATCTGAACGCCATCAAGGAGTTGCTCGGCCACACCAATTTGTCGGCTACCCAAATATACACCCACAATACAATAGATAAAATCAAACATGTTTATAAACAAGCCCATCCAAAGGCATAAATAAATTGGAGGAAAAAGAAACATGAAAGTGACCATCAGTTCAATCCATTTCAAGGCAGATGTTAAATTAGAGGACTTTATCAGGGAGAAAACAGCAAAGCTTTCCAATCTTTTCGATGGGGTGATAGGATGTGATGTCACCTTAAAGCTGGATGCTGCTTCCAACAACGAGAACAAAATTGCGGAGATCCGTGTTCTGATTCCCGGCAACGATCTGTTTGCAAAAAAGCAGTCAAAAACATTTGAGGAAGCGGTTGACAATGCGGTGGATGCATTGAAACGTCAGGTTAAGAGGCATAAGGAAAAGCTGCGGGGCTTATAGTTTGAAAACTTTCAAAAAAAAAATCATAGTTTTTTTGGTAGGTAATAAATCTTTTGTACATTTGCAGACCTTTTTGCGACGCTCTTTGAAAAGGTCTTAATGCCGATGTAGCTCAGTTGGTCAGAGCAGCTGATTTGTAATCAGCTGGCCGGGGGTTCGAATCCCTCCATCGGCTCTCAAGAAGATGAATATCTGGGGGGGTTCCAGAGCGGTCAAATGGGGCAGACTGTAAATCTGTTGGCTTCGCCTTCGGAGGTTCGAATCCTTCCCCCCCCA
>SL_3KL_010_SEDDRAFT_10005520_pt1 | contig 11334 bp, 9 predicted proteins | sample SodLakKL_010_SED_2_FD_10381 | JGI IMG/M metagenome (IMG submission 10381)
GGTTATAAAAATTCAATCGTTGCAGGATTGTTAATTTATGCCGTAGCCGGATTTTTGTTTTATCCTGCCATCGGCCTGGAATCCTACATATTCTTTTTAGGAGCCATTTTTATTCTTTCACTTGGTACAGTATTGCTGCAGACTGCTGCAAATCCATATGTAACCGAGCTTGGCCCTGAAGAAACAGCTTCCGGTCGGCTGAACCTGACCCAGTCGCTGAACTCAATTGCTACATGGCTTGCACCACTGTTTATTGTAGCACTCATCATTCCTGCCGAAGTTCTCGATGGTGCTATGGAAGAAATGATGGAANCTGCTGCTGTACAGCCCGGCGACTTATTACTGCCTTTCCTCATTATCGGTGGAGTAACCTTAGTTATTGCCATTGCTGTCGCCTGGATCCGACTGCCGGACCTCAGCCAGGAAGGTGTAGGAAACTACTCCAGTACGTTCAAATATCGCCACACTTTGCTGGGCGCTTTTGGAATTTTCTGTTACGTGGGTGCCGAAGTGAGTATCGGAACCTCGATTTCATCATACATTGTACAGCCCGATCTTGGCGGAGGCATCAGCCGTTCGCTCGCCATTCAGTTTGTTGGATTGTATTGGGCAGGAGCCATGATTGGCCGGCTCTTTGGAGCAATTGCCATGTCTGACATCAAGAACAAGCAAACGAAAACACTCATGGTGTTTGGTGTGCTTATATGGGCGTTCTTTGTTGCCATTTATACACTTGACTGGAACTTGCAAATGGCATCGATATTCCTCGGGTTCGCAATTGCCAATTACTTGCTGATGCAGCTTGGTACAGGCCGTGCAAACCGTATTCTTGCTATCTTTGCAGTGGTTGCGATGGTACTTGCAATTACTTCAATGCTATCAACCGGCCGACTTGCCCTCTGGACAATTGTAACCATTGGCTTGTTCAATTCAGTAATGTTCCCCAACATATTCACGCTTGCCGTTAAAGGATTGGATCGCAGCGAAGTCAGCCTTGCGTCCGGTATCATTAACACGCTGATCGTTGGTGGTGCTGTTGTTCCGGTAATTATGGGAGCAGTAGCTGATATGTACAATATTGAGATCGCATTTATCGTGCCTGTTGTATGTTATGCATACATCCTTTTCTATGCGTTGATTGGAAGCAAAATCAAGCCGAAAGAAGGAGCTGTTGCTGCTGCACCGGCAACTTCCACAGGCGTAGATCCCGAACACAAAGATGTTTAACACCAGATAAATCAAAAAAATAAGGTGGTGATTTATGATATCACCACCCATTAAATAAAAAAGCCGTCACTCCCGATATTTTTCGAAGGTGGCGGCTTTTTTTTTGATTTTGAACTTTTGAAGACCCTACCCCGTACTCTGCATTGCTGCAGAAACTCCGTTGATGCTTAAAAACAGAGCCTGTTTAAGTTCGGCCAACTCCTCTTTTGAACCGGCCTGATCCCATCTGTCCAAAAGTTCAACCTGCATTAAATTCAGCGGATAAGTGAATACATTCCTAAATTCAATTGAATTTTGAATCACCTTGCGGAAATCCAGTATCTCCTTTTGGCCCGTTATTTTCAGGATCATTTCGGTTGTTTTCCGAAAATCATCCAAAATCATATTGTGGTGTTTATTTGAACCGCGCCTTGTGTACATTTCTGTGGTAAGTAGGTGGGTTCGCGCAATTTCACGCTGGGCATTGTCCATCACCGTGCCAAAAAAGCTCCATTCACTATACCACTTTTTTAGTGTCTCCAGTATAGCAGGATCGTCGGCTACCATTTGCTCCAGTGCAGCGCCGAAACCAAACCAACCGGGAACGTTGTACCGAACCTGTGTCCATCCAAACACCCAGGGAATGGCTCTCAGATTTTTGAATTCAAGACCCTTTTCACCCCCTCTCGATACCGGCCTCGATGCTATCGGCAAATTCCCGATATGCTCTACTGGGGTGATTGTTTTAAACCAGGCCCAAAATTCCTCGTCATCGATTAATCTTCGGTAGGCTTTCATCGACCCTTCGGCAATGCGGTCCATGATCAGTTCCGTTTCATCTCCCTCAATAATTGGCTTCTGACCCTCACCGGCAGTTACCCGAACCACAGCATTCACAATTTGTTCGAGATGCCGACGGGTAATTTCAGGCAGTGAATAGCGGAATGAAATAATTTCGCCCTGCTCAGTAAACCGGATTCTGCCATTGTTGCTAATGGACGGCAGCGCAAGAATGGCACGGTTTGAACGGCCTCCGCCACGCCCAACCGATCCGCCGCGGCCATGGAACAGCCTGAAATCCACATTTTGTGCGCGTAACACTTCGCCAAGCTCAATCTGAGCTTTTTGTAGTGCCCAGTTTGCCATCCAGTACCCGCCGTCTTTGTTGCTGTCCGAATATCCAAGCATAATCTCCTGGAAGTTATTTCGTGCAGCCAACTGCAGGCTGTATACCTGATTCGACAAAATTTCCTTCAGCTGATCTGCACCTCTGTCCAGGTCATCAATCGTTTCGAATAGCGGTACAATGTCAATTTTGCTCTCAACTTTTCCATTCTTAAACCACCATAAGCCCGTTTCTTTGGCCAGCAGAACCACTTCAAGCATATCACTCACACCGTGAGTCATACTTATGATGTAGCTGCCAAAAATATTTTCATCAAACTCGTGCATGGTTTCAATCAGGCGAAATACGTCCAGCATTTCAATGGTCGATTTCTGCAGCTTGGCCTTGATGGGGGCAAGCGGACGCGGATTATGCAGCTCCTGCATCAACAGGTTTACTTTTTCTTTTTCGCTGAGTGATGAATAATCGTGATGAACATTAGCCGCTGCCAAAAGTTCTTTCACTGCCTTTTCGTGCATGCCACTGTGCTGGCGGATATCCAGAGATGCCAGATGAAACCCAAACGTATGTGCCCGGATATTCAGATCGTTAAATTCACCATATTTGGCAATTTCGTCCAGGCCACTTTCAATCAGCGATTCTCTGATTATTTCGAGATCTCTGATAAAATCTTTCGTGCGATATTGCGCTGATGATTCAAGTATCTCCTGTTCAGATTTTTTCAAATCATCCAGCATATTTCGCATTCTGTGCATAATGTGGGTGAGTTTACGGCGATACGGTTCATTCTTGTAATGGCGTTTATACTGAGTGCTGAGAGGCACCTCTTTCTCATCCTTTTTGAGAGACTCCAGCAGCGCATTCGAGGCGGGAACCAGATTTTGAGAAATTGACAAATATCGCCGGATTTTTTCCAGCTCGCTGAGATAAAGCTTCAGCACAGATTTCCGGTGTTCAATCATGGTTTTCCATGTAACATCCCGGGTCACATTCGGGTTGCCGTCGCGGTCGCTGCCAATCCATGACCGATAGCGCAAAATAATCGGCAAATCCGGGCTCTTCTTATACTGCTGACGGAATGCTGTGCGAACTTCATCATAGAGCCGGGGAATGGTGCTCCAGATGGAATTAGTAAAATAAAACAAGCCATTCTCCACCTCATCTTCTACGGTTAACCGCTCCTGGCGCACTTCATCAGTAGAAATAAGCAGGGCAATTTCATTGATAATCTGTTTCAGGCGTGCTTCACGTTCGTTGGGTGTCAGATCCAGGTTATCAATATCCCCGATCATTGCCGTGATGTTTTCCTGCTTGTTCAAAATACTTCGCCGGCGGGCTTCTGTGGGGTGAGCCGTGATGGTAGGCTGTATGTCCAGCTTGTTAAATACATCTACCGCTTCCTCATAACTGATATCTTTATTTTTGATGTATTTCAAGGCATCTGCAATACTTTCCGGCCTCGGATTATCGAGATCGATATTTTTGGCCCGCTCGCGATTGATCCGGATTATTTCATGCTGTTCAAGTGAGTTCACAAGATGAAAAAATATGGTGGTGAGCCTCAGTAATTTTCTGATCTGCTCTATATCCATTGCCCGAATTTTATTAATCAGGTCTTGATTCTCTTTGCCGGTTGAATCACTAAAAGCTGCTGCTGATTTCCGGGGCAGTTCTGCCGCCAGCTCCTTCAGTGAAGATTCATCTCTCCTCACCAGATAATCTTCAAGAAAACCGGTCAGAGATATCAGATTATTCGTTAACGGTTCGCTGATATTGGCATTAGCGGCAAAATGTTGAATGGTTTCTTTCCAGGTCATGAATAAATTTTTACTGATAATTTTAAAAGCTATAGATAGCCATATCTCACATTAATTTCATCATTCAAATGCAATCGATTTGAGCGGAAGCGCTTCTAATTTCACAATTTCTTAATAATCCGAAAAATCGTATATCATTTTTCTCTTTTTAAAAAACCAAACCATTTTTTCTTCAACCCGTCTAAAATAACAGAAACACTTAAAACAGACTTAATGGAGAAAAACATGAAAACCCTTATAACATTTATCATACTCTTTTTCTGGGGTTCGCTTACCACAGCAGAAGCCCAATTTATGCAAAACAGAGGTATGAGCGCACCCGGAATACATCAAATGATAATCCAGCATGGTGAAGGCCTCAACCTCACAGACGAGCAGAAACAACAGCTTGTTGAACTTCAAACAGAATGGCGAAGTGAAGTGAGAACTCCCCAAAGGGATGCCCGTGTACGGGGTGATGTGCGCACACCGAGAAGAGGAACTGCACAGTTTGAAGCATCCACTCGCGGCAACCGGCAAGTGCGGGCAAACAGAACTCCAAGGGCTGACTACAGAAGCGGCACTGCCTGGAATCGCGATCGATTTGCAGATCAAACAGAAAAAGTATTCGACATTTTAACCGAAGAACAAATTTCCGAATTACAGTCAATCCGGTTAGATTATATAGATCGACAGCATGAATACATGACACTGCGAAATCAGACTCTTGTAAATCAGGCGGACATCGATAGTGAAAAAGCCGGTGAAGTGCTTGAATTACTGAATCAAATCAGCGAATCTCGCAAACAAGTTCAGGCAGATCGCATTGAAAATATCACCGATTGGGATGCCAATGCCATGAGAAACCACCTGGCTGAAGTTCGTACAATACATAACAGTTTGAGACATTTATTAACCGTTGCCGAATATGAATCGCTGATGCCCGCCGGTGTGATGGGGCGACAGGGTCATCGGGGCAGCAAAGCAACTGGCAGAACCATCATGCGCCGTCGATAAACAGATTTCGTAACACGATGGAGAAGCTATGGATTCACATAAAAAAGAGGAGTTCAAAAGAAGCATCAGTGAGCTCTATCCGCGCCTCCATCGTGCCATGAGCGCATATCTTGCCGGAAGTTCCGTTGAAGCCGAAGACATTTTGCAGGAAACCTTTTTAAAAGCGTACCGAAACATCAATACATTTCAAAATCAATCAACACTGTACACCTGGCTTTATTCCATAGCCCGAAATCTTGCAATTGATGAATTCAGAAAACGTAAACATGAAAAAATGCGAAGCTCAACTCCGGTTGATGAGTTTGAACTTGCATACGACAACGAAACCACCGACAACAAACGCGAGGAGATACAACTGTTGCGGAAAGCCATTGCCGAACTGCCCGAATTACTGCGCTCGATAGTGGTAATGAAAACCATAGACGGCATGACCTATCCCGAAATATCAGAAATTACCGGTGTAAACGAACAGACCCTGAAAAACAGGATGTTCAGAGCCAGAAAAGAACTGGCACACACTTTAAAACGAATGGGAGTAAACGAATTATGAAACCATACAACAACATGAAACCGGAAGAACTGGAAGTAATCATTAATGATGCGGCCGACGGGCTTCTCAGCCGGGATGAACGTAAAGAGCTGGAAAAAACACTGGAAACCCACCCTGAACTTTTACAGGACTACCGGAGCATCATGAAGCTTCCTGATATGAAGAATATTTACGGCAAGGCAGCCTCGTACAGTAATCCGCAGCAGGCACACAATATTTTGCATCTGCTGGACAAAGAGGATGAAAAAACGACGTTCTACAATACTACTGTAGTCTGGTTCAGAAAATATGCAATTGCTGCATCTCTGCTCATTCTTGCACTCACCTCCATCTTTTACGTTACACAGCCGGAACTTTTAAACGGCGACATCACTTTTGAAGAGTTTTACTATCCGGACGAAGAACTGGAATCAGAAAATTATGCAACCTACCTGGATGAATGGTTCGAGCAATAAAAAAGAAATTATATGAATACAAAAACCAAAGCACTGTTAGCTTTTACATTTATTTTTTTGATAGGATTTGCCTCCGGNTACGTATTTAACCAGGCATTTCAAACCGATGAACCGGCAGTAACGGAAACACGGCCCGACCGGAGCGAGCANCGGGAGCGGGATGGAGACAGAGACCGCTCTGAGCGTGAGCGCCGGGCGCGTGAATGGCTCACCGATTATCTTGATCTTGAAGAGAATCAGCAGGGAGAGTTTTTTGAAAAAATGAATGACTATCGTAATGACATTCGGGAGGTGATCCGCAATCAGCGATCCCACGAGCACGATTTGATTATTGAACAATATTATGATTTTCGAAGCGAGATTTCTTCCTTACTGAATAGCGATCAGCTCGAAAAACTGGACAGCCATTTTCACCCCGATTCGGTAAAACAAAAAATGCAGCGTGAACCCCAAAGAGAACAACGGCGCGGCCGAAACTAACTGCAGGTATGCCCAAAATTTTGAATCAGGCAGAATGATGGATACCATGTCCGTCCAGCACAGAAATTTCAGTATCTGAACAGGAGAGGCACTCAATATTTCCGTCAGTATTCACCACTCTTGAGGCCATCACGCTTTCGCCGCATTTGTGGCATATTTCGTCGTCGTGAGAGGGAGCGTACTCTGGTACTTCCACCTCAACCCACATGGTATCGAACAGGCGATCAAAATCCAGTTTTAGCGTTCCGAATGATCGTTTAACACCACTTTTCCGGTAGGCAGCCACTATTTCTGGATCTCGATTTTTCCGGGCTACCACCTCTTCGTAATAGTTGTCGAACTCAGGGAATGACTGCCGGATATATGCCTGAGAATCCGGGCGGGAAACAACCCGGAATCCTTTGCCACTCCGTTTTGTGAGAGTAATGGCCGTTTTGCCCACATCATGATAAATGAGGCTGTTATTTCCGAATGAGCAGCCGGTAACAAACTGAACCCCGTCTGCCAGGCAGTTATTGGTTTCCACAATAGCGAGCAGATCTTCAAGCCCGTCCGATTCAGCATCCAATTCTTGCATAGCACGTGTTGCCGCCATCACCCCCATCGCCAGGCCGGGGCAGTAGTGCCCGTGCATTTTACCTGCTTCGAGCAGCAGTTTTTCAGTATCTTCTGCAATAATGGATTTCCGGATTGATACCCGCGGATTATTCTTCATGACCGTTGTATGATACTTCTTCATTTCAACATCTTCGAACACAGAAGTATCACACGCTTTGATATCCAAAACCGGTGTGCCATCAACCGCATCCAGCCCTGACACCTTCAGCCGATTCCCATTTCTTTCAATTACTTTTACAGTGGTTACGCCGATTAAATTGGGCCTCAGCGGAGACCGCGACGCAAACACACCCTTTTTCTCACCACTCCGGGTGGTAACCATCCAGTCATCCGCAGCCGAGGTGATTTGTGAGAGATGAAAGTTGAACAGAATATCGAGATAATCGAAGGTCTCAGTCATAAAAAGACCTGTGGAATAATCATCAAAAACGTCCACCACACTCTCCGAATGTTTCAGACGCTGTACATCATCAGGGTGTTTGATTTGATTCCGAACAACGCCAACGGGTTTTAGTTGATACATAATCATAAGTATTAGATTGAATGGATACGGTCCGGCACGATATAGACGGTTCCGTTTTTATGAATCGTTTCTACATGTACATCGTAAAGTTTTTCTACATTTTCTGCGGTAAAAATTTCTTTACCGCCACTGGCAAAAAGCTGTCCCTCTTTCATCATCATAACCTGCCGGCTGTACATGGCCGCCAGATTGATGTCGTGCATTGCCATTACCACGGTGATTCCCTGACGGGTGAGGCTGCCCAGCAGTTTTAGAACATCAACCTGGTACTTTAAATCGAGGTTGGCTGTGGGTTCATCGAGCAGAAGAATTTCCGGCTCCTGAGCAAGTGCCCGCGCAATAAAAACCCGCTGTTGCTGGCCTCCGCTGAGTTTATTTACATCTCTCATCGCCACAGAAGCCAGGTTCAATCTCTCCAAAATATCCGCCGTAATTTCCATGTCGCGCTTCGCAGGTTTAAAACGGATGTAGGGCTTCCGGCCAATCAGAACGGCATCGAAAACACTCATCGGCACGGCTTTCTGTTCTGTTTGTGGCACATAAGCCATTTTTTGTGAGAGTCGGTTTGAACCATACGTTTCCAGATTGTTGCCATCCAGCAGAACCTCACCTTTTTGAACTCTCAAAATTCCATTGATACATTTGATGAGGGTACTCTTCCCGGAGCCGTTGGGTCCCACAAGTGCCACAAATTGCCCGGGTTCAATCCTCCCGTTTATATTTTGTAAAACAGGAGTCTTATCGTAGGCAAATTCAATATTTCGAAGTTCAATATTCATTCAGTACTCGTCTCATCATTTCATATCTATTGAATATAGCTGATCATATGGTGGCTTGCATTAGGGGAAAACAGGGTTTGCCAGATTTTGTTATGACCAGTAACCACGCCCCATTCCTTTCAGCAGTAAAAACAGAAACAGCGGCGCCCCGATGAAGGATGTCAGAATACCAACCGGCAGAATAACCGGCGAAAAGAGGGTTCTTGCCACCGTGTCCGACAGCAGCAAAAACAGAGCCCCGAACAACGCAGAAGCCGGGATTAAAAACGAGTCGTCCCCGCCTATACACCGGCGGACAATGTGAGGAACGACCAAACCCACAAAAGCAATAATTCCGTAAAAACTTACCACAACTGCCGTGGCCAGTGAAGCTGCAAGCATACCGGTAAGCCGCACACGAAATGCATTCACCCCCAGGCTCCGGGCAAATTCATCACCCGACTGAAGTGCTTTGTAGCTCCAGGCTTTCAGTGAAAAATAGATCAGTATCGGGAAGAGCAGCAGTGATAAAACCAGAACATCATCCCAGGCGGCACGCCCCAGGTCACCAAACATCCAGAAAACAATGGCTGCCAGTTCCACATCGGTAGCCACATATTGCAGTGCTGATACTCCTGCCCCGAACAGCGACCCGATGGCAATTCCGGCAAGAATCATCACTTCGGGAGTGGCTCCCCGGTAGCGTGCAATGGCCAGGATAAACCCCGTGCTTACCATGCTCCAGGCAAATGCGGAGAACATCACCAGGTATTGATCGCTCAGCCAGGGAAACAGTGCAAGACCGGCCGAACCGAAAAAAACAATAGCGAATGAAGCGCCAAACGCCGCCGCACCGGATATTCCCAGCGTGAAAGGGGAAGCCAGCGGATTTCGCAGCAAACTCTGCATGACAGTACCGGATGCCGAGAGCGCCAGACCGGCCAGCAATGCGGCAAGCACACGGGGCAGCCGGATATTGAGAATAATTTGTTCTGAAACCGGATCTCCCCTGCCGGTAAATACACGAAATATATCCCCGAATGAAATACCGGCAGCCCCCACAACCACGGCATACATTCCCACAATTATGATGCCCAGAAAAACCAGCAGAATAAATAGAATCCGCCGGCTTCTGTAGCGGCTGTAGTCCTGAACCAGTTCGGTTGATTTCATAATAATTCTCCGTCGAGCTGCCGGAACCCGCCCCAAACTTCTTTCAATTCTTCATACACCGGTTTACCAAGAAATGCTTCAAAAATCTCATCTGTTTTTTTATCAGGATCTATATCTGAAAATGCATCGGGAAAAAGCACTTTGCCTGCATACCAGCCGTTCGCCAGAATATTTTCGTAACTGGCAGAATAGTTGTTGTACGGCAGCATGCCATAAACCTGCCCCTGCTGCAGGGCTTTCAAACTTACATAAAGCGGTGTTCCGCGGGAAATCTCCGACCCGGTAATGCTAAGGCTTGCCAGATCCACAAACAGCACATCCGGATTCCACAAAATAAGCTGTTCTTTATCAATAAACGTACCCTGAATCGGATTAATCCTGCGTTCGTCGAGTTCTTCTGCAACATTTTTGACTCCCAAAAAGCGAAATGGCGGGTAGTATGGTTCGGTAGATGAAATTCCCTGAGTTCCGCTGTAGGAAACTCCGCCGATATACACTCGCTGCACCTCATTCTCTGCCTGACTTTCGGTCCTCTCCTGAAGTTTCTGAAGAGAATTTTGAATGTAACTCACCAACTCATCAGCCCGATCGATTTTTCCAATAACGGTAGCCATCAGCTTCAGAGAGTCAAAAAAGATTTCCCGCCGGTGGGAAAAATCTCCATAATCCAGGGCAATGACGGGAATTCCGGTTCTTCTCTGCAGTTCATCGGCCTGTCCACGGCTGGTAAATGTCATAAAAATTACATCGGGCCTGGCAGATACAATCAGCTCAAGATCGCCGCCCATCAGCGGGCCAGCGCCGGGCCGTTCTCTCAATTCGGGATATGCCATCAAATAGGGACGGTCTGCTGTTCTTTCGGGTTCTTCAATCGCCGCAACAAGATCAATGGCATCCAGGTATGCAAGCATCCGCAAAGCACCGGCCCTCAACCCAATTACCCGGTTGACTTCTTCAGGAACAGCAACTTCGCGGCCGGTCATATCCTGAATTAACTGAACATCTCCGGCCCGATCATTCTCTCCTTCACCGGCACAGGCTGATAGCACAAACCCCAACATCAGTCCTGTCAGCAGCCATTTTGGTATGTTGATTCTCTTACCAATCATATCCGATTTTTACATTCAGCATTCTGCCGGGCGACATATCTGTGATGGTTTCCATATGTCGGTTGTCCAGAATATCCATCACTTCCATCGAGAGAGTCAGGTTGCTCATAAACTGCCTCGAAACGATTACATCCAACGTAATGTAGGGATCGATTTTTTCGCTGTTATCTTCGCTGATGTACTGACTGCCTTTGTGCATTGCATAAATCCCGACATTTGCCATGCGGCTGCTCCAGCTTATTGACCCTTTAAGCTGATTGGCCGGTGCAAACGTCAGAACATTGCCTTCCAAATCCGGGCGATCCGGGAAGGATACTATTTCGGACAGATGGCGGGTATAGCTGGCGGTAAAGGTCAGATTATCGCTAATAAAATATCTCAGGTCAATCTCGGCACCGGCAATTCTGACAGACGACACATTCTCCCGTCGGAAGACCGAATCGTCATCTTCCATCTCTACAAAATAGAGAAAATCATTACCGCGTGAATAGAACAGGCTTGGAGAGATCATCATATTCCAGAC
>SL_3KL_010_SEDDRAFT_10005521_pt1 | contig 11334 bp, 7 predicted proteins | sample SodLakKL_010_SED_2_FD_10381 | JGI IMG/M metagenome (IMG submission 10381)
ACCTGACCCTTTGTCACCGTTTATATCTGGATTGGTATTCATATTATCGCAGGCAGTGAATACCAGCATTATTCCAATTAAGGTAAGTATTAAACTTTTAACAATTTTCATAACAGATCTCTTATTATTTTTGTGATTTGGTTATGCTTCAGCCTATTTTTAGGCTTTATTTATCACATTGTTCCAAACAATACGGATTTGACTAATCCATCTGTATCTAAAATAACAAGAACAAGACAACAGTTATCTAAATAATGAAAACTATCGCTCAATTAACGTTTATTCCTCTCTATACCGATCACCCAAAAGAACAAGTACAAGATCTTCTCGAATTTGTTGCGCAGCATGAAGTTGAAGTAGATGTAAACTATCTGTCAACAAGCATAAAAGGAGATACGGAAGTAGTATTTAATTTAATTCGTGAAATTTATAACACCATGGCATTGGAGGGGAAGAAATTCCGGTTTCATGTAGAACTACTCAGCCCAACGGAGGAGTAATTGATTAATAATCAATTGTGACTAGGTCAGTAATGTTCTAAAACACAATTCAGCCAATTAACGAATAACCAATAACGATTAACCGAATTGATACCCGCACGAAAGAGAGTAATAAACCGTTAAAGTTTGTATATTTGATGCTTTCTAAATTTCAGCCTGTCTTATAAAATGGCCAACATTCGAAACTTTTGTATCATTGCGCATATTGATCATGGCAAATCTACGCTTGCTGACCGCCTGCTTGAACGTACAGGCACCATCAGCGAGAGGGAGATGCAGGCACAGGTTCTTGATGATATGGATCTTGAGCGCGAGCGCGGTATTACGATTAAAAGCCACGCTGTTCGGATGGAATATATCCGGCCTAATAAGGAGAAATTTATTTTCAATCTGATCGATACTCCCGGTCACGTTGATTTTGCCTATGAAGTATCGCGTGCTTTAAAAGCGTGTGAAGGTGCCATCCTGGTTGTGGATGCCGCGCAGGGTGTGGAAGCACAAACCATTTCAAATTTATACCAGGCAATAGAGCAGGATCTGGAAATTATTCCGGTATTAAATAAAATTGATTTGCCCGGTGCCGAACCTGAAGAAGCTGCTCAGCAGATTATTGATCTGATAGGCTGTGAGCGGGAAGATATCCTTGCAGTTTCAGGAAAAACAGGTGAGGGAGTAAAAGAATTGCTGGAAGCTATTGTTGAGCGCGTACCGGCCCCCAAAATGGAATTTGATAAGCCGCTTAAAGCACTCATTTTTGATTCTATCTTTAATACCTATCGCGGTTCCATTGCGTATGTTCGCGTGATGCAGGGAACTTTGAAAAAAGGCGACCCGATACTTTTTATGGCAACCGATAAAGAGTACGATGCTGAAGAGATTGGGCATCTGAAATTGAAAAAGGAGCCATGCAATGAACTGAAAGCGGGCGATGTAGGATATGTGATAGGGAGTGTGAAATCATTACAGGATGCTCGTGTGGGTGATACAATTACCCATCAAAAAAACAGGGCAGATACCCCCATTCCTGGTTATCAGGAATCGAAACCGATGGTTTTCAGCGGCCTTTTTCCGACCAACTCAGAGGATTTTGAAGACCTTCGTTCCGCCCTTGAAAAGCTTCAATTAAATGATGCCTCGCTTTCGTACCAACCGGAAACATCGAAGGCTCTCGGATTTGGTTTTCGTGCCGGTTTTTTGGGAATGCTGCACATGGAAATTGTTCAGGAAAGGCTGGATCGTGAGTTTAATATCGATATTATCACTACAGTACCTAACGTACAATACGAAGTGGATGTGAACTTTAAAGGCGAGCGCGGTAAACGAATTGTTGACAACCCGAGTGAAATGCCTGATGCCGGTAAAGTGGAAGCAGTTTGGGAACCCTACATCAAGGCGAGTATTATTACGCCGGCTGATTACATCGGTCCAATCATGAAATTATGCCAGGATAAACGCGGCGTATATGTAAACCAGGTTTTTATGCAGGGTAATCGGGTTGAGATTACCTATGAACTGCCGATGGCCGAAGTGGTTTTTGATTTTTACGACAGGCTGAAAAGCGGAACCCGCGGGTATGCATCGTTAGATTATGAAATGCTTGAATACCGAAAAGGGGATTTGGTACGTTTGGATATCCTGCTGAATGGTGATCCGGTGGATGCACTGTCGAGTATCACCCACAGGGATAAAGCCTATGAACAGGGGCGCAAAATTTGTGCTAAGCTCAAGGAACTAATTCCGCGGCAGCAGTATGAAGTAGCTGTACAGGCGGCAATCGGATCACGGGTAATTGCCCGCGATACAATCCGGGCACTTCGAAAAGATGTTACCGCAAAATGTTACGGTGGTGACATCACCCGGAAACGAAAATTGATCGAAAAACAAAAAGAAGGTAAAAAACGGATGAAGCAGGTTGGTTCTGTGGAAATACCCCAGGAGGCATTTCTCGCCGTTTTATCTATGGACGAAGACCAATAAAAAATTATGATGGGAAGAATTACACTTTTAACACTCTTATTTGTGCTAATCAGCTCTGTTGCTTATGCACAGTTTGATGAACCGGATATTCAAAAAGTTGATCGCTCTGAGCGTGCAACCTTCGAGCAAAGATTTTCAGATATAAACTGGACGGGACAGGGATTATACAATCCTACTACAATTGACAGAATTCCAACTATTGAGCTGCGGTCAAGGTTACAGGCAGTTTTTGGTGATCCAACCCAGGGAATCGGAGATCTTATCAACCAAAGAAACTATCGGCCCGGGAAAGCCGTACAATTCGAATATTGGTTTATTATTGATGGTGAAATACCGATGATGATCCTGGATCTTGACGGGCCTTTTGAAAACGGTCTTGTTTATGTGGGGGCCAGCCGGTACATAGATTACATGCCGCAGGTGAAAAGAACATTAAACAGAAAACTGATGGGAGTGGGAGGTGACCTCGCTCCGTATACCGATTATTTTTATTCGCCTGAGCGTGATCAGTGGTATAAAATTGAATACAAGGATGGAGAATTTTCGCGGGAAGCGATCAACCGTCCTACGTTTAACTGATAAAAAATTATTTAATCGAACACTTTGAGCAAAGAAAAAACCAACTTTTGGTCAAAACTACGTTTTTGGGATAGCGATTCTGAAAAATCTAAAGCCGAGGAAAAAGAAGCCAAGCATTGGGCCAGAGAGTGGTGGGAAGCACTTATATGGGCTGCAGTGGTTGCTATCATTTTGCGAACTTTTTTCTTTGGTGCGTACAGAATACCAACGCCATCAATGGAGCAAACACTGCTTACCGGTGATTTTCTGATCGTTTCGAAAATGGCTTACGGGCCGCGTACACCGATGACGATCACCGTTCCGTTTACAGAAATTTATTTACCCGGCGTTACCCTGCCATGGGGCAGAATTCCCGGATACTCTGAAATTCAGAGAGATGACATTTTTGTATTTAACTACCCGATTGACACCGGACCCATTTCTGTAAAAACCAATTACATAAAACGAGCTGTAGGCATGCCGGGCGATCGTCTCGAAATCAGAGATAAAGTACTCTATGTGAATGATGAGCCATCAGAAAAGTATGAAACCCTGATGCAGAATTATAGAGTGCAGGTTCGGGAAAGAATACGTCTGAGTCCTTCAAAGGTCAGAGATTTAGGTGCACGAATTTTAGAGAGTTCAAACAACACTCATATCATAAATATGACACCGGATATGGCTGTTGAAATTGAAACCTGGGGTGAAATTGTTTCTGTTGAACCATTTGTGCTGCCTGAAGAATTTAACAGTTTTGCCAGGGGCAGATTCAATTTCTCACGTGGATTTAATAACCACGATAATATGAGCGAATTCACCGTGCCTTATGAAGGGCAGGAAATTGAATTATCGGACGATAATTGGCATCTGTACCAGGATATTCTGGAGCGGTATGAGCGAAACAGTGTTCAGAAAAGCGGCGATCAGTTTGTGATAAACGGAGAAGAAACGAATCGTTATACCATTCAGCAGGACTATTACTTTGCTATGGGCGATAACCGTGACGACAGTGAAGACAGCCGGTACTGGGGATTTGTGCCTGATGATCATGTTATCGGAAAAGCAAGCCTGATCTATTTTTCATGGGACGGTGAGCGGGTAATGCCTCGCTTTAACCGGATATTGAATATGATTCATTAATAGCTATTTGGCTTTAAAATCTCTCCCTCAGCTGACGGAGAGTACTACGCGTGTTTTTTGCGTGGGGAGGGGGTGTTCTTTGTAGTGATATTAAACCTCAGTTCGACAAATGCCATGTCAACGTTAAAATGTCAGGCCGGTCACCTGCACTTTGCTCGACAAGACATTTGCGCATATAATGATAAGAAAGACCGGGAGGGGCAGCCTCTGGCTGCCCCTCCCGGTCTTTCTTCCACGCTTGTTTCTGTCATGTCGAGTGGAGTTCCGATGCTTTTTACGGAACGTAGTCGAGACATCTCCCAGCCATGAAACACACTAAACAGATACCGACATTCTTTTGTCCCTCACGGGGCTTTCATATTAAATCTTTAAGAATCGAACTCAGGTATTAAGCTTATTTATTGAATATTTGAGCCAAACCAACTCTCAGAGGATCATCCCCCTCGTCACGCCTGAGGCGTAACTCTCCCCCTTCAAAGGGGGACTATTAAAGCAGTAATACCAAATCAATATTGTTGCTTCGGGTTGGTTCACATATCTTTGCCGGTAGTTAGAATTTTAAATCAAACAGATAATCTGTAGTTGATGGCAAGTACCGAAATCAAATCATTTTTAGGGAGGGCAATTTCTGCAATTGAAGCGGAAATTGAGGCGGTAAGAGAAAAGCCCTCAAGTGATGTGTTGTTTAATGGTGTTCGCCGGAAAAGTCATCAAACCGAAGAGAGCACAGATTATAAATTTGAAACGAGCAATCCATCCATCCGGTTCGCTGAAGAGATACTTGCCAAAGATTCCGGCAGAGAATGGACAGTACATCCTGTTTTGTACGAAAACAACGAACTGATTCTCAGATTCCCTGAAAATATCGGGGCAGAAATTCCTGAGCTTCATATTGAGTGGGAAAACGATTTTATCCTGAAACGGACTTTATCTGAACTGGTGAGAATCGAAAATAAGGAGGCGCTTCACGGCAGATTGGAGCGACTGTTTAATCCTGATGCATCCGGTTCTCGGAATGATGCAAAAATTCTGGATGATGGCCACAGGAATGAAGCTCAGATTGACGCCATCAAAAAAGCTGCAGTTAACCGGACATTGTTTATTTGGGGACCGCCGGGAACAGGAAAAACAGCCACACTTGGGTACATTATTGCGAACTATCTGCAGCAGGGCAAGAGGGTATTATTTGCATCAAATACGAACCGTGCAGTAGATGTGGGATTGCTCAGTACCCTGGAAGCACTCCGGCAAACAGGTTTAAATGTTGAAAAGGAAAAAATTACGCGGTTTGGTGAAGCTGCTTTAAAAAATGAAGAACTGGAACCTTATTTGTTTGACCAGCAGATCGAAAAAATTCAGCAGGAAAAAAAGCTTGAAGCCGGTGAATGGGTAAGCTTACTTGAGCGGAGAGAACACCTGCTGAATGAAGTTCAAAACAGACTCAGGGATGGCAAACAGCCAACAAAAAAACAGGATGAGCAGCTGAAGCTGATCGATCAGAAAATAAAAGAAGAGGGCGGCAGGGACAAACTGGAATTAAAAATCGAAGAGCTTGAAGCGGTAAGTGAACGGTCAGAACTATTCAAAAAAAACCTGATTGCCACTACTCTTGCTAAAGTTTGTACATCCGATCTCTTTTTTGACCTGGATTTTGATGCCGTTGTAGTTGATGAAGGTTCGATGGCAAACCTGCCATATTTGATGGTGCTTGCTTCGCACTGTAAATGGCATATGGTGGTTGTGGGTGATCCTATGCAGCTGCCGCCTATCGCTTTAACGAATCAAAAAGAGGCCCGTGAATTTCTTGAGAAAGATATTTTTACGACGGTGTCCGGAGCAGATAATACCGGTGATCTTTTTAACTGGCATGATGAAAATCGTGCTTACACTTCTTTTTTCGACACACAATACCGGCTTGAGGAATCACTGGCTGATGTGATCAGTTCCGTTTTTTATGAGGGAAGGCTGAAAACAGAAAAAGCTGATGCCGCCGATTCATTTTTCCCCGGTTCAAACGGAAAAGCATTTCACCTGGTGGACACAAGAAAATATCAGCCCGCCCTGAAGCAGAAAAGCGGTGAGAGAGGATTTAAGCCGGTTAACACCATTCATCAGGAAGTTGTGGAAAGGCTGGTTCAAAAACTTTTTGGCAGGGGAGTGCAGGCTGATCAAATCGGAGTGATTGTTCCTTTCAGAAGTGCTGTTTATGATCTGAGGAACCGTCTATACGAGTCGGGAGTTCGTGGAGTTGAAGTTGGCACAATTCACACATTTCAGGGGCGTGAGAAAGACTACATCATTTTTGATACAGTGATGAGCGGCGAATTACATGGCAGGGCCAAACGCCATTATTCGGTTCGGCCACTCGACGAAGAAAAAAACGGACTGAGTGTGCCGCGGCTTTTAAATGTGGCTTTTTCGCGCAGTAAAAAAGAACTGGTTGTGATTGCCGACATGGACCACATTGATCACGTGTATGGCGATAAATTCCTTGGCAGGCTATTGGAAAAAATTCGGTGAAGTAATTTAATCCGAGTTCGAGATAAGATCATTGAATTTGGCAACAAAAAGTCCCCTCATTTTAAAGGAGGGGATTTAGGGGTGGTTGAAAAAAGTCAATGAGCTACTTTTTCAACTTTTAGCTTTTCTAAAGGTTGACTAAACCACCCCCAACCCCTCCTTAACGAAGGAGGGGAGGCACTTTTTCCAAAAGCCTAAGTTGGCCTCACGTTAATTTAGAAGTGTCACCGCCGATAACAAACAAACGTCTTACTATCCTTCTCAGTAACCCGGTAACCCAGCAGGTGGAAAATCTCTTTCACATAAAGCCGGGCAATCTCCCTGTCCACTTCAAAACTTTGCTCGTCTATTTTTGTAACGCCGGGCAGATACTTCAAAATGCTGTGATTAAAACTTTGCCGGAGCCAGCCAGATAGTGTAAGCCAAAGAGGAGAAACTTCTTTGATAATCATGAAACCGTCATGGCCTCTTTTTTGGTACAGAGGCATGAAAATTCGTCCCGATTCGGGAGCACTGACCAGTTTACCGTTTTCATAAGCGAGGGGAATGCCTCCATCTACCGGATCAAAATTGGTGAATCCGGGTAACATGTTGAAATTTCTGGCGTCAGCAATGAGGTGATGATAGCGAACTTCAAAATAAGTGTCGGGTACTTCTTCATACGTTTTTATCTCTTTTTCGAGCTTTTCCAATTCATCATCATTTAGTTTCATAACTCCTGAATAGTGTAACAAAAGCTCTATGAAGGCCTCACTCCGGCTGATTGAGTTCCACGAGGTATGCGCTCCTGCTTCGAACCCAAGTGCTCTGTAACCAAGGTTATTTATGTAACTTAATAATGTGCCCTGAATATTTTCTTCAATACCAAGTATTTGTGGTACCGGGAATTTACGGGCAAGTTTCCTGTTGGCAAGTGTATCATTGATAAGAATAAAAGCGCAGCTTTCAGAAGATGTAGTGTGCAGATCAGCAAAAATGATTTTCTGTTTATCACTATTATGCTTTTCAATAATATTTTCGATTGCGGATTTTACTTTCAGGCTCTCAAGATATTCAACAGGCATATCTTCATCGGATGCTAATGAAGTAGAAAAATCTTTTTCTGTATTATACATCTCCCAAAGTCTGTTGAGATCGGTATCAATGAATCTGTGCCCTTGGGAAAGTGCTTCAAGATTTCCTCTGATAGCGTATAAGGAGCCGTTAACTGACTCGATATTTGCTGAAATTTTTTCGAGAACATTGTCAACGGCAATTACACCCGCGGTTTCATTACCGTGAATGCCTACAAAAAGAACGATAACAGGCCCATCAGAATCTGGTGAACCTGCATGCTGAATTCTTTTAGTAAATAAGGTTTTAGGTTTCTTTGTTCCGGTTTCCTCGCTCATTCGCTTTTCTTCATCTTTTCCCAGATTTCACCGGTATCATTGTCTGTAATAATTCCAACCAGCCGGTCATTCTCCACAACAGGCAGGCAGCTAATTTTTTTATCAAGCATCAGCAGCATTGCAAATTTGATATCTTCATTTGGACTTGTAACAACAGGGTCTCTTTCCATAACGTCTGCAGCTATGGACAAGGGGTCATTTTTTTCGTTTGAAAGGTACCGAATCAGCCGATTCTTTGTTATGATTCCTTTTAAAATTCCTTTGGAGCTTTCGACAGGAAGATGGCGAATATTTCTCCACTCCATAATCTTTAAAACAAGTTCAGCAAGGTCGTTTTCGTCAACTGTTATCAGGTCGGTGCTCATCACATTGCTTACCACATCATATCGGATATTGATTCCGCTAAGCTCATCATGCGAGGCTAATTTCCAGTTACATACCGGTTTACCTGCTTTTCGCCTGTTATGCATTATTGCAGTTATGGCTGTTGCAGATTCCTCGCGCCCCAATTTTTCCTTTAGTACCCGATAGCTTTTCACTGTCCATCTTGAACCTGTTAGATGTTTGGTGGCTCTTTTTTCGATAATCGACAGGTATCTGTCAATGTCATTTTCCTCTACCTTCAATTTTTTTAAACCTTCTCTGGAAATCGGAATCAATTTTTCGAGCATTAACCGTTTGGCTGAAAGGTGAGACCCTTCCCAAACCATACCGCTTTGGATACCCCACATTGCTGCTTTATAGAAGTTTTCTTTTGCATCTTCAAAGGAATGTTTTTCCCAGTTACCAGCGAATTTATCCGGCATATTATTCATTAATCCAACCCAAAGAGCGAGGTTAGCTACTTCGTCTGATTCAGTAGGCCCCGAAGGTATATAACGGTTTTCGATTCGCATATGAGGAATTCCATTTGTTATTCCATAACAGGGCCGGTTCCATTTATAGATGGTTCCGTTATGAAGCTGCAATGCTTTCAATTTTGGAATTTCTCCTTTATTCAATTCGTCCAGAGAATCATTTTCAATCTCTGTCGAAAAAAGAAGTGTATGGCGTGCAATGTCGTTCTTAAATACATCGGCAAATCCTGTAATCCATCTGTTACCAAATGTTACACGCTGTTCTCTTTCTCTGAAATTGAACAGTTTTCCGCGAGTATCAATACTTTGCTGGAATAGTGGGATTCTGGTTTCGGCCCAAAGCTGTTTGCCTAATAACAAAGGTGAATTAGCAGATACAGATAAAATCGGTCCGGATATCATCTGAGCCCAATTGTACATATCTGCAAAATGATCAGGATTAATTTGCAAGTGGCACTGAAAACTTGTGTTACAGGCTTCAAAAAGAATATTACTGTGATCCAGAATCAATTCATCCACTCCGGTAATGTTGAGCTCAAAATCTTCACCGCGCAGTTCGCAGAGAATTTCAGCAAGGGCCATATACCTTTCCTTGGGAGTCATGTACTCCATTTGTACCGCTCTGAAATCTATAGAGGGCAATATGCCTGTGAGAATTATTTTCTCGTCCAATGATGCGGCTGCTTTTTCGGCCCGCAGTAATAATTCCCGCAGTTGTTTTTCAATATTTGAAAGGCAATCGGGGCTTGCTTCAAAAGCGTCCAGATTTATTTCGAGATTGTACTTTGCGAGCTCTGAAGTGAAGTGATCATCATCAATAATTTGAAGTACTTCAGTAGCATTTTTAGATGGTTTAAAGTGGTTGTCAACGAGGCAAAATTCCTGTTCTGCTCCAATTCTGGTAATATCTTTTTCGAACAGATCCATCTCAATCATTTTTTCAATAGCTTCTATGTCATGCAATAAATGCTTAAGAAAGTGTTTCCTGGTTTCAGGGTCTTTTGCTATTGAAAGCTTTTGCTGTCCCATTTATTTTTTGATTAAATAGTTCTAAGAATCAATAGAGTTTTTTTTATCGAGCATTCGAAGAAGACGTTTTGTTATGGTCATATAATTCTGTTCAGTAATTATGCCCACAAGCCTGTTATTTTTCACAACAGGCAGGCAGCCGATCTGCTGCTGATCCATAATCTCAATTGCTTCAAGAATGGATGCTTCAGGATGAATGGTAATAGGATTTCTGATCATAACCTCATCCACTGAACTGCTTGCCTTCCCATTATCATGTATAATACTATTATATTCTCTAAACACCATCCTCATGCTGATCAATCCCACAAGATGTTTGCTGTCGTCTTCAACGGGCACATACCGAATTCTGCGCCAGTCAATCAGGTTGGCAACAAGCTCAATAATATCATCTTTTTGAACGGTGAAAAGATCTGTGGTCATAAATTCTTCAACCAAAAGAGTTGAAGGCTGCCACATTTCCATATCATCCAGTTTAGCCAGTCCCCATTTATGAGCAGGCTCGCCCTTTTTCTGATTTTTGATCATGGCATTGGTAACTGCCGTCAGTGCCTGTTCACGGGTCACGGTTTTAGTAAGCGAATTATATGACTTTATGGCCCAGTAGCTTCCGGTCTGACCAAATTCTGTTCTCTCTTCGATGATATCGAGATAGCTTTTAATATCACCGCTGTCTACACCGGCATTTTTCAATCCTTCTCTGGCCAGCGGTAAAAGTTCTTTACAGATCAGATCTACTGCAGTATAGCGCTTGTCGTTAGCCCACATAAATTTAGTGTCCAATCCCATTTTAGATGCTGCTATGAAATTCATTTTGGCACTGTCGAAATCGAGAACTTTTCGGATATCCGGATATTCTTCATCCATACCGTTTAGCAGACCAAGCCAAAATGCAGCATTTGCCACCTCATCGGTTACTGTAGGGCCTGATGGAAATACGCGATTTTCAATTCTAAGATGAGGCTTACCGTCACTGATTCCATAGCAAGGGCGATTCCATCTGTAAACAGTACCGTTATGAATTTGCAGTGCGTGAAGTTCTGGAGGAGTTCCTTCAGCGAGCAGTTTTTCCACATCTTCTGAAATATCGGAGCTTAAAATCACCCGGTACCTGGCAATATCTTCTTTATAAATTTCGAGGATCGAATCCTGCAGCCAGTTGTTTCCGAATGTAACTCTCGGGCTGGAATCGCGCAGATGATCACCCACCTGACGGGTATCAACGGATTGATGGAAAAGGGCAATCCGTGTTTCGCTCCAAAGCCGTTTGCCAAAAAGAAGCGGTGAGTTCACGGCGCTTGCCAATACCGGACCGGTAATTGCCTGTGCGAGATTGTATTTGTTCACGAACTCATCAGGATT
>SL_3KL_010_SEDDRAFT_10005522_pt1 | contig 11333 bp, 8 predicted proteins | sample SodLakKL_010_SED_2_FD_10381 | JGI IMG/M metagenome (IMG submission 10381)
CGTGATCACCCTGGTCGATATTACCGATACCAAGCAGGTCGAACACTCCTTGCGCGACCGTGGCAAGAGTCATTAAGAAACATCAGTTTCACCACGGAGACGCAGAGGCCACAGAGGCAAATAGGTAAAAACATAACCGAGAGTACCGGGGTTGTGTGTGTTCAACTATAAATCGATTTGTTCCTCAAGCTCTTCCTCTGTGCACTCTGTGTCTCTGTGGTGAACTTTTCTTGTTCCTGGTTTCGACAACGAGTCGAGTGCTCCCAACCGACCTGAAAGTGTGACCCACCTCCCATATTCGGCGCTTCAGCACCCAAAACACTTGACGCCGGTACCGGGCGTGGCGGAGGATGTGACCTGGTGTCTGGCTCGGGATGGTTTTTCTTGCCAACGAGGTCGTCGATGACTTCGGGAGAAAAGGTATCAAGAGCGTTCGTGTGCGGTGTGGTGGTCTGCTGGTCGTTCTGGCCTGGGTGATTTCAGTGGCCCATGCTGGCTATGACTATCCGGCCAGACCCTACCTGGAACAGAATCTGACCCTTGCTGCTGAGCGCTTTCCCGGCGATCTGCCCTATCAGCGCTGCTGGGCGGCGGCCAACGCGGTGTGGGAATTCACCCTGGATCAATTTGGTCCGGACCATGCCGAGGCCTGGATGGCGCCCTGGTGGCACGGGGGCCAATGGCGCAAGCTGTGCGATGGCGAAGGCTTGCGCACCAGACAATCACGCCACTGGGGAATCACCTGCCCCTATCGCTCCTGCCCGGAAGGCGAAGGGCCCTACATCAGCATCAATCATGATCGCATCTACTCGGGTCACTGGTCCGAATCCTGGCTGCACGGGCGCTTCTACTACGTCATGGCACATGAGATGGCGCATGCCATCGGCCACTACTACGGCGACCCGAACTGGGCCGACGACCACTGGGCCGACGGGGTGGCACGCGCCTTTGGCGCCTCGGTCTGTGCGCATTCCCCATATTGCCGTCGCGCCCCTCCCTATCCAAAGTTCCAACGGCAGGCTCCGGTGGAGGCCGTGGTCGTGCCGCCGCGCGCCCCACTCGGCGAATAAAAGCTCACCACAGAGACACAGAGTGCACAGAGGCAATTAAACATCGAGTTCACCACAGAGACACAGAGGTAGAGCTTGAGGAACTAATTGAATTTTCAATCTCTACCTCTGCGAGCTCTGTGCCTCTGTGGTGAATGATGACTCGCATGGATGGACATCCATCACTCCTCGAATCGATCATGAAAAATCCGGTCATCCTCGATCGGCACTTCCCCCTCCACCTTGGAGACGGCGGAAAATTCCGAGGTGTTGCCCAGGCTGTCGGTAGCTGTTGCCACCAAATACTGACCGGCATCGATTTCTGTTGAGCTGAATGTCAGCGTGCGGCTTCCGGCAGCAGGGTAGTCGTGTTCAATCAGGAACAGACGCCCCTGCTCACGTTGGCCATCGGCCCGAAAGAATTCGATGACCAAGGGGAAGTTTTCGTCCTGATCCGGTACGGAATAAGTGATCGAGACGGTGCCTTCGTGTTTGAACGTGCTGGTCATAGCGGGTGCGGCCTGCATATTGTTCGGCCCTGTGCCCTCAGGATCGAATTCATGCCCATCCTGCAGGACGATGCCGCGGTGCTCATTGGCGTAAATGATATTGCGCTGGATCCGGTTTCTTTCAGAGGCCTTTCGCTCCATATAAATGGCATCGCCGTTGAAAGCGAAAACGTTGGCATCCGCGCCTCCAGGGCCACCAATCATGGTCAATGCGCCCCGAATGATGTCGATTCCTCCAATCTGGTTGCCCAGATTGACCAGGCCGGTGCGGTCGGTGCCGAAATAGTTGCCTATTACCAGGGTGTTTTCAGTTGGCTTGGGCTGTCCTCCATCACTGTCGATATACAGCCCGGCGGTGCCATTGAAGCCGATGACATTGCCGTGGATAGTTTCCCGATCCTGGAGGACACCGATCAGGTTATGGTCTGCACCCGGACCACCGAAGATGGCGATGCCGGCCAACTCATTGCCCAGCGGGCTGCTGCCATCGGCGGCGATGCCGATCTGGTTGCCCAGTACGGCGTTGTTGATCGGCATGTTGTCTTCCGGAGCATCACCGCAGATGAAACCGCCGAAAATTTGCACGCCGTCCGTATCGTTGGCTCCAATCAGGTTGGCCAGTTGCGGATCAGAGCCGCCGATCACGTTACCGGAACTGTCGCAGGCCAGAAACACACCGGCGCCCAGATTGCCCGGGCCGGGCGTCATGCCGGCGTTGTCGGTGCCGATGGCATTGCATTCGATGCGGTTGTCAAGCGAGCCGATCAGCGCGACCCCGTGCTGAAAATGGCGAATATTCAGGCCGCGGATCACGCTGCCGTCACTGCCCGGATCCAACTGCAAGCCAACAATATCCTCCCCGCCGTTACCCTGCAGGGAAACGCGGTAGGCAGGTCGATCACCGATGTCGGATTGACACACGCCTTCATTGCCCGGCTGGGTCGACCCATCGAGGACCACCGGAGTGGTGATCAGCGGCAGGCTTTCGTCAGCCAGTGTATCGATCTGAATAACACAGAGGTCCTGAGGGCAGCCGGCAATGTTGAAATGGATGTTGACCGGTCCCGCTCCCGCATGGTTGGCTTCCTGCAGCGCGGCTCGAAGTGTGCACTCCCCAGTGCCGGTGGCACACACACCGTTGAGCTCGGCGACGGCATCATCGCCGGTCGAGTTGACCGTGAAGGTCTGCGCCGAAAGCGCCCCGGACAGCATCAGGCTGGCGAGCAGCACAGCCGGCACAAGCCAGCGGATGAGTGGATGGAATAGTTGCTGCGGTCTGGGTGTCATTGAATATCTCCGGTTTTGGCCTCGAAGCGGTCCTGAAACAGCTCGGTGCGGCAGTTGAAACAGGCCAGGGCGAAATCCTGGCGGGCGCTGGCGGGCTGCCAGGGGTTGAGTGCGTCGGCGGCGATTTCTGCCGCCAACACGATGATCGTGATCACGCCCTGGTGCTGGTCCGGGTTCAAATAGACCGCCTCCAGGTTGTTGCGCTCGTCGGGCTGGCCACCTGGCGCCGACCAGCCATCGACACCAATATCGTTGCCGACGTAGTTCAGGCCATCGGCCTGGACCAGCAGATCGAGATTATTGACCCAGGCTGGCGTGCTGCCGCCCAGGCCATGGCCCGGCGCATCGGTCCAGGCCAGCACGATGTGCATGGGTGCAAGCGGGTCGGCTGCAGTGAGCTTGAAGCGTCGCTCCTGGCCACTGGCTGTCAACACGGTCTGCTGGTCATGGACAAAGAGCCTGCCGGCGGGTGCCATGACCGCCTGCAGATCCAGCCGGCCGTAGCCCTGGAAGCGATCGGGACGATGCCCCAGTGGGTCCCCGTCGGCATTGAGGTGGCCGACCAGGTCAAGAGCTGCTCCGGCAAATACCGCCCTGGCCAGAGCCGGAGACGGGGGTGAGCCGGTCTCGGCAATGACTTTTTCGGCCCACACGGCAATCGCCCCGGTCACGATAGGTGAGGCATGGGAGGTGCCGCAGAAATTGTGCGCGTGGGCCGCATCCGAATCGGCAATGGTGCTGTCGGTGCTGCAACCCGGCGCCACCAGTTGCGTGACCCGGCGACCGTCACAGGCCGGGCCGTGGGCTGAATTCGCCGACATGCTATAGATGTCTGTCCCTTGAGCGCCGGAGCCGTCGGTCAGCCAGCTCGATGCTACCGCCAGCAGGTTCTTCGCTTCATCCGGCGCACCCAGTGAGCTCGGGGCACAGACGCCATCGCCATCGCCTTGCCCGTTCATGACTGACCAGACCGCCAGTATCGGGTGCTGGCCGGGCCGGTCAGGATCTGCATCACGAGTGATCAGGTCGACCTGACGGGTGGGGATGTCGTAGCCCTGCGGCGTGTCACTCGAGCCCCAGGAATTGTTCGCCAGCACGGCACCACTGCGTGCGGCATCCTCGTAGATCTTCAACATGCCGTCCGGGGCCAGTCCACCCGGCCCCGAGCCGTCGAGAAAAGGAGTCCAGACCTGGCTGACCAGCCCGGCGCCCGGCGCCATGCCCTGGCCGCGCAGGAAGCCGTGCAGCGTGATGCCACTGGCGCCTGTTCCGGCCACGGCGCCGGCCACGTGGGTGCCGTGATTGCCCGGCTCCCCTTCGTTGCAACTGGCGTGCTCACCCAGGCAGGGCAGCATCTGCCCAACCAGGTCGAGGTGGCTGGCCAGAACGGGACTATCGATGACACTGACTACGACGCCGCTGCCATCGAACCCGGTATCGCTCAACCAGTCGGCATAGCCGGTGAGGATGGTGCCGGTGTCGTCGATTCCACCGGCCACCGACTGGTTGCTCATTTCACCACGGTACCCGGCATCCGTGGGGATGGCCTGAACGGTGTAGACGTAGGGAAGCGCCGCCAGGTCGGGATAGCGATTGCCAGGCACGGCCATGTGAACGACTTTGAAATGAGCGCCCTGTCTAGTACTGCTGATCACTCGCCCGAGACTGGACAATCCGGCATCAACCTGCACTTCATCGGCATGAGCACTGATCAACAGCATGGTATCGACAAGGGCTGGACCAAGCTGGCGCAAATGGGGCTGGACTTTCCAGGCCGGCAGCATGGGACTCAGCCAGCGCAATTCAGTGTGCTGGCCGACATCGGCGATCCCTTCCTGTGTGGCCCAGACCAGGTGACTGAACGGGTGCAGTGGCTGAGCCAGTTCCATGCCACTTTCGCGAGCGTTCTGCAACCACTCAGGCCGAATCGGGCCGGCGAGCTGGATCAGGTAGAAATCGCCGGTGGGATCAGCCTGGTAATGCTCCCAGGGCCCGGCAGCCCGGCCTGAACCCGGCGGGTCGACCAGCGGATCGAATCGCTCGCCGCCCAGGTGCAGCGTGAATGGGTCGTCCAGGGTGCTGACGATCAGACCCTGTTGTTTCAAGCTGTTCAGCTCGGTCGGGCTCACCCGTCCCCAGGCAAAGGCGCCGTAATCGGCAAGCGCCAGGTCAGAGCTCAGGCGGGTCTCCTGCGGACTGGTCATCAGTACCCTGACCCACGATGATTCGGCGCCGCAGGCAACCACGCTCCAGGCCAGCAACACGCCGACCTGCAGGAGACGATTAGCGACCATGAGGACTGAAGTTGACAAGCTTATGGGTTTTCCTGGGCATGAATAGGTCACCTGCCGGCAAGGGTCAGGTGTCGTAAGTAGGCCCATACTCACTTTTACGCCGATGCCCGTCTGTTCGATACAGCACACATGGACATCCCGAGCGCCCGGTCAGGCGTTGGGGTATAGGTGCTGCGGGTAAGTTGCCAGGCGGTCGGTTTCCTTCTTGGCCATGACGTAACACTCGCAGCTGAGAGCTTCCAGTTCCTTCCGATCGATTAAGGTGATATGTCCGCGCCGGTATTGGATCACGCCGAGCTTTTGCAACTTGCATGCGGCCTCGGTCACGCCTTCGCGACGCACGCCCAGCAGGTTGGCGATCAGTTCCTGGGTCATGATCAGCTCGTTGGTCGGCAATCGGTCCAGGGACAGCAGCAGCCAGCGACACAATTGCTGGTCGATGGTGTGGTGCCGGTTGCACACCGCGGTCTGCGCCATCTGGGTGATCAGGGCCTGGGTGTAGCGCAGCAACAGCACACGCAGGGCGGAGTCGCTGTTGAACTCGCGTTTGAGCTGGGCCGCTGGCATCCGGTAGGCCGGCCCGGCACTCTGGACAACCGCGCGGCTGGTCGTGCTGGCCCCGCCCATGAACGCCGAGATGCCGACGATGCCCTCGTAGCCCACAACCGAGATTTCGGCCGAATGGCCGTCGCGCATCACGCAGATCAAGGAAACGATGCAGTTGGTGGGAAAGTAGACGTAGCTGATTTCCTGCCCGGCTTCGTAGATCACCTTGCTCAACGGCAACTCGACCAGCCGTAAATGCGGCAAGATCCGGTCCTTTACACACTGCGGTAGCGCAGCCAGCAGCTGATTATGCTTCGGGTGACTCATTGCTCATTTCCTTCAACGCCTGGCATTACCGATGAAACCGATGATCACTTTGCTAATGCCCCCAAGTGCTGGCTGTTGTCTGGTCAACAATCGGCGTGCTCATATCCATTGACGTGAGCGTGAAGACAACGACCCTCAGTATGGATTTTGTCACAGTTTTTCGTTCAATTTACGTGCGTTACCGCACACACCGACCACAGAGGTTGAAAGTGAAAACACACTGGACCAGGGCTGGCCCTGAATGCTCTTTCAACCTTTTTCAAAGACATACGGGTCCTTCAGAGAAACCTGGAACTGGCTGAAACAAATACGTAATCAAAGTTATTGAAGCTCTGTGTTCTCTGTGTCTCCGTGGTGAACGGGAACGAGCCGGCATCGGACAAGGCTCGAGCCGAACTCACGCAAGAATCGATGACGCAGGATCGACAGTCCCCGGATGGGGACGGTTTCCAGCCAGACGATCGTCAGCGGGCTGGCTTCAACCAATTGCTCGAACTCGGCGATGCGTATCTTGTTCAAGCCGCCCTCGACTTCATCGAAACTTCGCGCGCCGTCCTGGCGAAACCGGGCCCGCCAACGGATCAGCGCTTGTTCGGTAAAAATCAAATGCGCCCACGGGAAAACCGAGAACAGATGCCCCCCATAGGGATGCAGCCAGGTCGGTCCGAAGGAAACCAGGACTTCGCCGTTCGGTTTGAGCAACTTGCTCATGATGGTCAGTATGGCGAGCGGATCTGAAAAATGCTCGAAGGCATCGAAACTGACGATCAGATCCGCGCGCTCTTCGGTATCCATGGCGAAAGTGCAGCGATCTTCCAGGCCGGCCTCCACGCTGCGTTGGCGCGCCCGATCCAGATGCTTCTGCTGGATGTCCAGGCCGATGACCCGGCAGTCGGGTGCTGCCCTGGCCATGGCAATAGCCTGTTGTCCATCACCGCAACCAAAGTCAATTACCGTCTTGCCGGCAAGTTCAGTGCTTAGCGATCCACCGAATGCGGTTTCAAGTTTTGCGTCAGTCGCATCAGCTCCGGAGCATCCGCTTTGCGGAGGAACCGGAGCAATGGTTCTAAGAATCTTCACCCCGACTGATCCACCCAGAATACCCATGCATAACCTGCCTTGATTTCGATCTTGATGGTTCAACAACTCATGATTATGCCGCCGTGTAAAAGTGTCGATCTGTTCGTCATCGCACCTATGTACTCATTAAGGTTGTTGAGTTCGAAAGCGCACAGATGAAGCCTGCGGGATACCGGAAGATTACGCTCCCTGATCGTGATTCAATGGCAAGAGTGGCAGACATGTTCAAGACTTTCGAGCCGATTCCGGCGATGACAAGAAGCAAAGGCGATGCACTGCGCACTCTCGATCAGCTGCATGTTCCCGCCAGGCTCGCAACCCGTCTTCAGATTCATCATCACCTGATAAGCAGGTTGTTTCGTCAGCAAAGCCTGCGCTGGTTCGGGGTGCTGGCGGTCGTCGAGATTGCCCTGCTTGTGCTTGCGCCCTGGTTAGCTATCCAGACGCGCTTCTATGCTGACCCGGTCTCACTGGAGGCTGCCGGCACGATGCTGCCGCTTCAAACCGGCGTATTTGTCGCGGTGGTCTGGATCAGCATGATGGCGCTCGGCATGTACCAGCGCCATGGGCGTGAGATCAAGGGCGTGCTGATTGGTACGCTGACTCGCCTGGTGGTGGCACTCATCGGCAGTGCGCTGGTCTTGATGGTGCTCTTTTTTCTTGCGCCGGGCGTGGAAGTCGGACGCGGTGTGCTGGCGCTATCACTGGCCTATGCGTTTGCTCTTCTGATCCTGTCGCGCCTGACATTCTCCAGGCTTGCGAACGGTGGCCGTCTGCATCGCCGCGCGCTCTTTCTTGACGCGGGCACCAGAGCCTCGGCATTGCTTGTCGATGAACAACTGGAAGACGAACTGCGTTCGGTCAGCATTGTTGGCTTTGCTGCCAACGGAACCGGAGCCCAGTCGAGTCCGGTGGCTGTGGATCCGGCTCGCATGATCAAGATAAATGGATCGTTGCTGGACACTGCTTTCGAACAGCAGATTGATGACATCGTGGTTGCTTCTGACGATATGCGCAACTGCCTGTCCATGAATGAACTGATGAGCTGTCGACTGGCCGGCATCAACGTTCTGCGCCTGGACAGCTTCTATGAACGTGAAATGGGTCGGGTGATGCTTGAAGGCTTGTTGCCTTCATGGTTCATCTTCACCCCGCGATTCAACAGCACGGTACTGCGCCGCTTCAGCCGGCGACTGTTCGACCTGGCTTCGGCGGCCGGCATTCTGCTCGTGGCATGGCCCGTGATGGTTCTGGTCGCTCTGGCCATCTGGCTGGAGTCCGGTGGCAGAGGTCCGGTGCTCTATTTTCAGGACCGTGTTGGCGAAGGCGACAAGGTCTTTGCCCTGGTCAAGTTTCGTAGCATGCGCACTGATGCGGAAAATGACGGCGTCGCGCGCTGGGCGCAAGCTGGTGATGATCGTATCACCCGTGTCGGCTCATTGATCCGCAAGCTGCGCCTGGATGAACTGCCGCAACTGTACAACGTCTTCATGGGCAACATGAGCATGGTCGGGCCACGGCCGGAAAGGCCCGAGATCGTGGCCGGTTTGCAGCGTGATATTCCCTACTATGGCCTGCGTCACAGCATCAGCCCGGGACTGACCGGTTGGGCCCAGTTGCGTTATCCGTACGGCGCCTCGGTCGAAGATGCGATCGAAAAGCTGCGCTACGACCTGTACTACATCAAGAATCAGAGCCTGCTGTTCGATCTGCAGATCCTGCTCCAGACTGTCGAGGTCGTGCTGTTTAGGCGCGGCAGCCGATGAATTGCCGTCCAGCAAACTCCTGGTCGAGTGAAAACTCACCGATTGTTTCAGTGATCACACCTGTGTTCAATGGCGAGACCTGGCTGGAAGAGGCACTTGACAGTGCGCTGGCCCAGACGTTTCCATCCCTGGAAATCATCGTGGTCAATGACGGTTCGACCGATGACAGCCTGGCCATTGCGCGTGCCCGGGCCCGCGATGATGGAAGAATCCGAATCATTGACCAGGCCAATGCCGGTTTGCCAACCGCCCGCAACCGGGCGATGAAGGTGGCTCGTGGCGCGTACCTGGCCTTGCTTGATGCCGATGATGCCTGGCTCCCGGATCATTTACTGCTGGTCATGCAGGCGTTTGAACGCGACCCCGATCTTGGTCTGGTCCATGCCAATATCGAGAGGGTCGATGCCGATGGTGCCTTGGTCGACATACCGAACAGATACTGGCATGAGCACACGGATGTTTTTGAGGCCCTGGCCTTGCGCCATGAGCATGTGTCCTGCCCAACCGCCGTGTTTTCCCGGCTCGCCCTGGATACGGTCGGGGGATTCGATCCCCGTTTTACCGGGCTGGGTTGCGAGGATCGTGACCTGTGGCTGCGCATCGCCGCGCGCTTTCGCATTGGCTTCCTGGATCAGGTTACCGCGCGCTATCGTTTCCATTCATCGAGCATGAGTGCTGCCAGCGAGCGCATGGCGCTGGCCCGCCAGATGCTGGTCGCCAAGCTGGCCGAGTCGGCCCGAGGTGCACGGCTGGTATCGCAAATGGAGGCCATGATCGACAGTGATATGGGGCTGGGCCTGTCTCAACAGGGGCTCCATCTCCAGGCGATTGCTCAGCAGTGGCAGGCCTTGAACCAGTGCCCGACTGATCGACTGATCCAGCGTCGCTTGATCGGTGCCGTGCTCGCACCCTGCCGCGCACTGGTGCCGCAATACCTCCCCAACACATTTCGAGGTCGCGGCTGATGAAACGCATACCCACCCTGCTCGTAACCGGCGGCGCCGGCTACATCGGTTCCCATGTCGTGGCACAGCTGGGGGCTCGCGGCGAACGCATCGTGGTGCTGGACAACCTCAGTACGGGCCATTCCCGGGCGGTACTGCATGGTCGGCTGGTGGTTGGCGATGTCGGTGACAAGCGCCTCCTGCGTACCCTGTTTCGAGAATACCGGATCGAGACCGTTCTGCACTTTGCTGCACGCATCGTGGTGCCCGAATCGGTCGCCAGACCGATTGAGTACTATGACTGCAACACGGCAAGGGCTTGTACCCTGCTGGCCGAATGCAACCGGGCCGGGGTGGAACAATTCATCTTTTCGTCCACTGCAGCGGTCTACGGCGACCTGGCCGGTGGCCAGGCCAGCGAATCCAGCCTGACCGAGCCGGCCAACCCTTATGGTCGCTCCAAACTGATGACCGAGTGGATGCTTGGCGATCTGTCGGCGGCATCCAAGATGCGCCATGTCATCCTGCGCTACTTCAATGTGGCCGGTTGCGACAGCCTGGGCCGGATCGGCCAGGATACGCCCGAGGCGACTCACCTGATCAAGGTTGCCTGTCAGCATGCCGTGGGCTTGCGTTCCCGGCTGGAAATCTTCGGCACCGACTATCCGACACCGGATGGCACCTGCGTGCGCGACTACATTCACGTTGAAGACCTGGCCGCGGCCCACCTGAATGCACTCGACTACCTGCGTGCAGGCAACGACTCGCTGATCGCAAACTGCGGGTATGGCCACGGATTCAGTGTGCGCGAGGTCATCACCGCGCTGCGCCGGGTTCATGGCCGCTCACTCAAGGTCCATGAATCCGGCCGACGCGCCGGCGACCTGGCCAGTATCGTGGCCAATAGCGACCTGATTCGCGAGCGGTTGGGCTGGCGACCGTCGCGCGACGACCTCGATCTGATCCTGACATCGGCACTGGCCTGGGAAAGACAGCGCCTGGCATGGGCAGAGATTCAACCGTCAGGCCTTGCAACATCGGTCTGGCGCGAACAGGCCAACAGGCCGACCGGCCAAGGGTAAATCCATGAGCACATTCAGCGCCAATCAACCAGGTAGCAGGCCTCCATTGGTCAGCGTGATCATCCCTGCTTTCAATGCAGCCCGTTTTCTTCCGAGTGCGCTGGCCTCGGTGGCTGAACAGAACTATCCGGCCGATCGGATCGAGACGATCGTCATCGACGATGGTTCCACGGACGACACGCTGGCGGTTGCCCGGAATTTCGACAAACATTTGCCCGGGATGCAGGTCTTCAATCAGCCCAACCGGGGCGTGTCAGCGGCGCGCAACCTGGGCATCGCGGTCAGTTCGGGCGAACTGATCGCATTTCTTGATGCCGATGACCGATGGCTGCCCGACAAGATTGCAGCCCAGGTGGAGGTTTTCAGGGCTGAACCGACCGTGGGTCTGGTCCATTGCGGCTTTGACTTTGTCGATCAGGCCGGCGTTCCCTTGCCCGATTGGCCGCGTC
>SL_3KL_010_SEDDRAFT_10005523_pt1 | contig 11330 bp, 9 predicted proteins | sample SodLakKL_010_SED_2_FD_10381 | JGI IMG/M metagenome (IMG submission 10381)
TGTCAGCCTGCTGGTGATTGTGGGTCAGCGCCACCGAATAGAACTCGCCGGATGAGCGGTCACCCCGGAGAATGCACGAAGGATACTTCCAGGTTATGGCCGAGCCGGTCTCGACCTGGGTCCAGGTGATGCGCGAGTCGTCCTCGCGACAGTCGCCGCGCTTGGTGACGAAGTTGTAGATACCGCCCTTGCCGTTCTCGTCGCCGGGATACCAGTTCTGCACCGTCGAGTACTTGATGTGGGCCTTTTCCTTCGCCACCAGTTCGACCACGGCGGCATGGAGCTGATTCTCGTCGCGCATGGGCGCGGTGCAGCCTTCCAGGTAGCTGACATGGCTGCCGGGCTCGGCCACGATGAGGGTGCGTTCGAACTGGCCGGTGTCGCGCGCGTTGATACGGAAGTAGGTGGACAGCTCCATCGGGCAGCGCGTGTCTTTCGGGATGTAGACGAACGAACCGTCGGAGAACACCGCCGAGTTGAGTGCGGCGAAATAGTTGTCGGTGTAGGGCACGACCGAGCCGAGATACTCGCGCACGAGGTCGGGGTAATCGCGCACAGCTTCCGAAAACGAGCAGAAGATGACACCTGCCTCCTTCAGTTCCTTCTGGAAGGTGGTCCCGACCGATACCGAGTCGAACACGGCATCGACGGCCACGCCGGCCAGGCGCGCGCGCTCGTGCAACGGCACACCAAGCTTGTCGAACGTCTCGAGCAGCTTGGGATCGACCTCGTCGAGACTTTTCGGCCGGTTCTTCTGCTTCGGCGCGGCGTAATAGTGGATCTTCTGAAAATCGATCGCCGGCAGGTTCAGATGGGCCCAGTTCGGGCCGACCATCTTCTGCCACTGGTGAAACGCCTTCAGACGCCATTCCAGCAGCCATTCGGGCTCTTCCTTCTTGGCCGAGATCATGGCGATGATCTCTTCATCCAGCCCGGCGCGGACGCGATCGGACTCGATGTCGGTATAAAAACCGGCCTTGTAGCGCTGCTGGATATGACGTTCAACTTGTTCGACGGTCTGGTTCATGAGATTTCCCGCGTTGGCTCAACGGTGGATTCGGCGCGAATGGCGATTCGCGGCGGCTGCGGCCGGGCCAGATCGGCCAGGCTCAGGGCGCCCAGCGCTTCCTCGACCGCCTGGCCGATGCGCTGCCAGTTGCCTCTGAGGCTGCAATCGGATTCGTGCGAACACAGTCCGGGCTCCAGGCCGCACTCGGTCAGGGCGATGGGCCCTTCCATGGCGGCCACGATTTCGGCCACCGAGATGTCATCGGCCGGATACGCCAGCTGGTAGCCGCCATTGACACCTCGCACCGAGTTGACCAGTCCGGCCCGGGCCAGCGTCTTGAGCACCTTGGCTACCGTCGGTGGCTCCAGGCGCACCCGCTCGGCCAACTGGGTGGCCGAAATGCGCTCTTCCGGCTCGCGCGCCAGCGAGGCCAGCACGACGGTGGCGTAATCGGTCAATTTGCTGATTCGCAACATGATCTTCAATACCGGATCGTTCCGGTCCCATATTATGCCTGTCTGGTGCCACAAAAACAAGACCAGACTGGTATTGATTACAGATGGAAAGCCCGTCAGGGAGGTGGCCCTGATACACTTTGCGGCCAGGTTTCGAGCACAGGGCGAGCATGGCGCAGGATCCGTTCAGTTTCGATTTCAGCCTTTCGGGAAATGCTTCCCCGACCCCGTCTGATCGCACGCGTTACATCGCACCGCCCTTCGATGCCCGGATGATTTCGGACAGCGAAGCCAGCCTGCTGGTCAGCCGGCAGACCGAACCGGTTCGCCTGTCAATCACGGCAGCCCGCCTCCTGGGTGCATGCGACCGCTTCCGCACCCTCGACGAACAGGCCAGACAGGCCGTCAATCAGCTACGGGGTTCGCCCACACAGACCAATGACTTTTTCCGTGAGCTCGGACAACTGGCCGAACGGCGCCTGCTGCTCAGCCAACCCGACCTGCTACAACGCCTGCAACAGGCAAACTCGTCGGAGCACCGCCCGAGGCACATCGAGACCCTGTTCGTGCGCACCTGCAACCGGCCGCGGACACTGGCAAGACTACTCGACAGTGTCGCCACATTGACCGACCCCGGCGGGTTGAAGCATTGCATCGTCCTTGACGACAGTGACAGCGACGACGGCGATCCACGAACCGCCGAAATCGTCCGCGACTACCGCGCTCACCTGCCGCTGGATTTGCATCACGTCAGTCGCCGTCAGCGCCGGGCCACCCTCGAGCAGATCGCGACGGACAGCGAGGCCGAGGCGGCCGACCTGCACTGGTTCGTCGAAGGCGACTCCGACGATGACCAGCCCACCTACGGGGCCAGCCTGAACTTCGCCCTGCTGCTGGGCGCCGGTCAAACGTTCACCATCATGGATGACGATGCCAGCCTGGCCGCGTTTCGCCTGCAGGAGACCGACACTCGGCACCGCTTCGCAGCCACGACATCGGCCCGGCTGGTGTTCCCCGAGCCGGAATCCGAGCTCACTGCCGGCTTCGAGCCGCTGTCCACCACGCCGCTGGCCGAACACGCGCGCTACCTGGGCAGCACCGGCGGTGAGTTCGCCACCCAGGGGAAAGACCAGCTGGATGCCTTGTTCGAGCGTGTCGACCCCCAGCTCCTTTACGAACTGGCCGCGCCAACCCGGATACGCCTGACCACCAACGGCACCCTGGGCGACCCGGGCACATCCGGGATCCAGTGGCTGTTCACCGAGCCCAAGGAGAACCTGGCGGCGCTGTGCACCGACGAGCAGCGCTATCGCCAACTGATCGAACAACGGCGCACAGCCCGCAGTCCCGACTCGATCCAGGCCACCACCGCCTTCAGCCTCATGACCACCACGCTCACCGGCATCGACAACCGCGAGCTGCTATTGCCCACCCAGGCCCGAGGGGGTAATGAGGATCTGCTGTTCGGCGCCCTGGTCGACTGGTTGCATCCAGGCAGCCTGCACGCCGCCCTGCCCCACATGCTGCTTCACGAACGGCCCGAACCCCGGCGTTGGCGGGCCGAAGACATCGATCGCCCCCGATCCACCAATCGTGGCCGCTTCCTTGCCGACCAGCTCGGACGTCTCGGTGCCAGCCTGCCGGTCGGTGGCATCGACAGCCGCATCCAGCTACTTCGTGGCTGGCTGCTAAGCCTGGCCGACAGCCCGGCGGACGAACTGCGCTGGCGACTTCGGCAGGACATGCTGGAGTTGCGTGGCGAGACCATCGAACGCATGCGCGCCCGCCTCGCCGAGCTCAAGCCACCCCCCTGGCTCGCCACTGACTTCAGGCGCTCACTGGCGGCCCATGCGCGCGACAATGAACTTGACCAAACCCGTATCGAAGCCATGGCACGGGACATGCCGCGTTTCGCGAATCGCTACGCCGCCGGGCTGGACAGCTGGTGCAAGGCATGGCAGCTCGCCAGTACCCACCCGGTCGAGCGACTCATCCACCCCGACTTTCACGGAAACCGCCAATGACCGACGAGCGCCGCCGCCAGGCCGAGCAATGGGCCGCCGAACAACTCCACTGGGATGAATTCGACAGTAACTCGATCAGTTCCGACGCCAGCTTTCGACGTTACTACCGACTGGCACACGAGGGTCGCACCGTGGTCGTCATGGACGCCCCGCCCGAACACGAGAACCTCGATGCCTTCATTGACGTCGGACAGCGACTGGAGCGAGCCGGCGTCCACGTTCCCCACCAGATCCACGCCGATCGGGAGCGCGGCTTCATGCTGCTGGACGATCTGGGCGATCAGCCCTACCACCACGTTCTGGACGATGACAGTGCCGACGCCCTGTTCCACGATGCGGTCGAAACCCTGATCCGTTTTCAGACCCGTGCCAGCACGTCGGGCCTGCCCTACTACGACGCCGGCTTGCTGTTGCGCGAGCTCGCCCTGTTCCCCGACTGGTTCCTGGCGAAGCACTGGCAGGTCGAGCCCACCGATGACGAGCTCGATGCCTGGGACCTGGTCTGCGCCACCCTGATCCGCTGGGCGCTCGACCAGCCGCAGGTGTTCTGTCATCGCGACTTCATGCCGCGCAACCTGATGCTGGCCAACCCCAATCCCGGCGTGATCGACTTTCAGGATGCGGTGGTCGGCCCGATCAGTTACGACCCGGTCTGCCTGTACCGAGATGCTTTTTTGAGCTGGCCCACCCAGCGCGTCGACGAGTGGCTGGAAACCTATCGCCTGCGTGCGCTGGACGCCGGCCTGCCGGCACCCGAATCGGCTGACCTGTGGCGACGCACCTGCGACCTGATGGGCGTGCAGCGTCACCTCAAGGTCATCGGCATCTTCGCCCGCATTCGCTACCGCGACGGCAAACCGAGGTACCTGGAAGACACACCGCGATTCTTCATCTACCTGGACGAGGCGATCGAGCGCAATCCGGAAATCGCCGAACTGGGCCGCCTGCTTGCCAGCTGGCGCCGACGCGCCCGGACAGCCTGAACGCTACGACGCGACGGCGAGGAAATTGATGGCCACTTCCACCCGATCGCGGCCTGCATCCTTGGCACGGTAGAGCGCCCGATCCACGCGCTGCATGCATTGTGACCAGCTTTCCTGCCCGACCCGGCACTCGACCACGCCAAAGCTCGCGGTCAATCCCAGCACCCTGTCACCGGCCACGATGGACTCACCGGCAATCTGTCGCCGCAGGCGCTCGGCAACACGTCGAGCCTGCTCCAGACCGGCGCCCGGCAGCATTACAAGGAACTCCTCACCACCGACCCGGAATGCATTGTCGCTGTCGCGCAGCGCCGCCTGTATGCGCTGCGCCACGACACTGAGAACGATATCGCCGGCCTGGTGACCATGGCGGTCGTTGATCTGCTTGAAGTGATCGATGTCCAGCAACACCGCGGACAGCGGTCTACCGCGCTGACGGGCCAGTGCCATGTGCGTGGCGGCGGCCCGATCCAGACCAAGACGATTGTTGATGCCGGTGAGCGGATCCTTGCTGGCCAGACCGATGAGCTCGACCTGTTTTTCACGAAACATCATCACCGTCAGCGCCATCGTGATGCAGAAACCGAAGACCATGGCCGCCAGGAAGGCCGCCATCTGGAACGGATCCTGGACGAAAGACGTGGTCAGGGCCGGACTGAACAAGGCATAACTGAATCGCAGCAGCAAAAAGGCTGCGAAGGCCAGCAAGACCAGTGCCGCTGTACGGTGAAACCGGCGCATTCCGGGTCGGTGGGCGTACCAGAGCAATGCCCCCGCGTAGGCATCGAGCACGATATAAAAACCGGATTGGAAGATGATCCGGGCCCTCAACGTCTCGCGCGCCTCGGGAAACACCAGCGACGAGACCAGGATGAGCCCGACGGCAAGGACTATCGGCAGCGTCCAGCAACGCAGGCCGAGATAGCGCTGCACCCCGATCAGGATCAGACCGTGGCCCAGGGCGATGGCTGCATTGGCAACGGTACCGACCACCCAGACCGGAACCGGCACCTCCATCGACTGCAGAATGTGGCCCATGAGATAACCGACCCCGAAGGCCAGGCCGGCCCCCGCCCAGTCGAGCACCGCGCGCGAGCGCATGCCCGCCAGGTAGATCCCCAGCATGGTCGCCGCCATGAGGAAACCGCTGATCGACGTGGCAAACGCCATGGTGCGCACATCGAGCATCAGCAATTCGGTCATGTGGGTCGCCTCCGTGACGGGTTTTAATGCAGGTCATCCTGTATGCACCATCTATCAAGCACATTCCATGCCAGTGCGGGAAATCCATGATTTTCATCAACAATCATGGCGCTGCACCCCAAGGACAACCCAGACACTCGAACACAGTGGCGCCGGCCCACGACATGCCGACCCACAAGATTTGTCCATATGCGCTAGATTGAAGCACCCGAGACTGTTACTGGGATCCAGGAATCGATGCGAGCGATGATCCTGGCCGCCGGGCGCGGCGAGCGCCTGCGGCCGCTGACCGATACCACGCCGAAACCGCTGATCGAGGTCGGCGGCAAGCCGCTGATCGTGCACCATCTGGAGAGACTGGCAGAAGCCGGCTTCACTGACGTGGTCATCAACCTGGGGTGGCTGGGCGAGCAGATTCCCGAAGCACTCGGCGACGGCAGCCGCTTCGGACTGCGCATCCACTACTCCCCCGAACCCCCCGGCGCCCTGGAAACTGCCGGCGGTATCGTGCACGCGCAGGAGTTGCTGGGCGATGCGCCTTTTCTGGTCGTCAGCGGCGACGTGCTTTGCGACTATCCTTTCGACACCCTGCACCGGCTTGAGATGGAAACGCTGGCCCACCTGGTCATGGTCGACAACCCTCCGCATCACCCCGACGGCGACTTTGGCATCGTCGACGGACGAATCGTTGGCAATACCCCGGACAAGCTGACATTCAGCGGCATCGCCGTATTCCGCCCCGAACTGTTTGCCAACCTCGAGCCGGGTGTGCGCCCGCTGCGCCCGGTCCTGGAACAGATCATCGTCGAAGGACGAGTCAGCGCCGAGCGCCACACCGGGCAATGGATGGATGTCGGTTCACACGAACGCCTTCAGCTGGCCCGACAACTCCACTCGCGGCGACGCAAGCTTCAATAGACCGGCACGGGCACGGACGGCGCCAGCGGCCCCTACTCCGTATCGTCAGCGCGAATTGCCGACCACTGGGGCAGACCTTCGTCCCCGATCAATTGTCCGGCCAGCGGGGCGAGGTCGGGATGGGCCTGCAGCAAGGCATGGAAGATCACGTTCTGCTCGAATACGCCGTGCACAACCTCGGCCCCCGGACCGGTGGCGTAGACCGGGACGTCCTCACCGGAATGTGTGGCCGAACGAAGACCGATGGTTGCTTCCTGGCGGAAGTCGGGATCGGTCGGATCGATGTCTTCGTAGTCAGGACGGTCGCCGCCACGGTAGCCGGGGCCGTCGAAGTAACGCAGCGTGGTCATCGGACGACCGTCGTCGTCGAGCTGCAGCTCACCGGGCTTGCCCTCGGCGTCCGGGCTCCGTACCAGGCCGGTAATGGGGTTGCCCCGGGCCGGATAGCCAGCGAAGACCATTGCATGACCATGATCGGCGGTAACCACGATCAGGGTGTCTTCCGGATCGGTCATCTCGTGGGCGGCCTCGATGGCACGGGCGAACTCGATGGTCTCGGTCAGGGCACGGTGGGCATTGTTGCCGTGGTGGGCGTGATCGATGCGTCCACCCTCGACCATCAGGAAGTAACCTTCATCGCGGCGATCGGCCAGCAGGGCGATGGACTCGCGCGTCATTTCCGTCAGCGAGGGCTCGCCGGCCTCGTCGTCGGCGCGATCATGCTCGTATTGCATGTGCGAGGGTTCGAACAAGCCGAGCAACGGCCCGTCGAGACCGTTCAATGCCTCGCGGAATTGCTCCAGATTCCAGACATACCGGCCTTCGGGGTGACGCTCCTGCCACTGCTCGATCAGATCGATCCCGTCGGAGCGCAGTCCACGAATCGCGGGATATTCTGGATCGGTCGCCTCCAGCGGCAGAAAGGCACGGCGCCCTCCGCCGAGCACCACGTCGATACCATCGCCAATGTCATACTCGACCAGTTGCCGGGCAATATCCCGGCAACCGGCCTCACGCGCGGCTTTCGGCATGCCCGCATCACTCTCCCAGCGCCGGTGCGGAGTGCGGGCATACAGCGCCGCCGGCGTGGCGTGCGTGATGCGGGTGTTGGTCACAATCCCGGTCGCCAGACCGGCCAGCGAGGCGATGTCGAGCAGGGTCACCAGTTCACGCCCCTGCGACGCTTCGCAATCGCCGTGACGGGCGTACTGATCGACCGACAAGCCGCCGGCAAAGGTCTTCACGCCGGTGACCATGGCCGTCATCGTGCCGGCAGAGTCCGGGCTCTGCCGGTCGGTGTTGTAGGTCTTGGAAAAGGCCGTGTGCGGAAAGCGCTCGAAATACAGCAGGTTCGACTCACCCGACTCCCCGCGCTTCTGACCTTCGAGAATCCGTGCAGCGGCCACGGTGGCAAAGCTCATGCCGTCACCGACAAACAGGATCACGTTGCGAGCCGGCTCAAGCTCAGCATGCGTAGAGCGCCGTTCGGCAACCAGGGATTGCCCGTCAAGGTACCAGCCGGCCGGGGTTTCCTCCGCCGGCGAGCCAAAAGTACAAGAGATTGCCACCAGGGCAACAAGAAAGTATCCAGTTTTCATTGTCGACGATCGTGATTCGAAGTTGTGAGGGGCCGATGATGCCGGGATCCTGCCGGGATGATTGATCCCGCTGACACCAAGCGGCTACACTCTAGCCCATATCAGAGGGAAAAACATGACGCTCAAAATCGGTATCGTCAAGGAATCAGCCAGCGGTGAACGACGCGTCGCGCTGGACCCACCCACCGCCGCCAAGCTTGTCCAGGCTGGCCACAAGGTCATCGTCGAAACGGGGGCCGGCACCGAGTCCGGTCATCCCGACGAGTCCTGGACCGACTGCGAGATCGCCGACAACGCAGCCGCGGTGGCCGAACAATCCGATGTCCTGCTGTGCGTCCGCCGCCCGCCAGCCGCCACACTCGATGCCGCTGGCAAGGGCACGGTCGTTATCGGTCAGCTCGCGCCATACCAGGACTTCGACGATCTCGAATCCGCCGGCGGCAAGGGCATCTCGCTGATTGCCATGGAACTGGTTCCGCGCATTACCCGCGCACAGGCCATGGACGTCCTCTCATCCCAGGCGACCATCGCCGGTTACAAGGCGGTAATCATCGCGGCCGACATCGCGCCGCGGCTGTTTCCGATGCTGACCACCGCCGCCGGCACCCTGCGACCGGCCAAAGCCGTGGTCATCGGTGCCGGGGTGGCCGGACTGCAGGCCATTGCCACGGCGAAGCGCCTGGGTGCGCAGGTCGAGGCCTACGACATCCGCGCCGCCGCGCGCGAGCAGGTCGAGTCGCTGGGCGCGAAGATGATCGACACCGGCGTCGACGCCGAATCCGAAGGCGGTTATGCCCGCGAGTTGACCGATGACGAACGCGCCCAGCAGGCCGAGGCTCTGGCACGCCATCTGGCCAGGGCCGACGTGGTCGTATCCACCGCGGCCATTCCGGGCAGACCGGCGCCGAAGATCATTACCGAGGCCATGGTCGATGACATGAGTCCGGGAGCGGTGATCGTGGACCTGGCGGCCGAAACCGGGGGCAACTGCGAACTCACGAAGCCCGGCGAAACGGTCAACCACAAGGGTGTACTCATCAACGGGCCGACCAACCTGCCCTCGAGGGCACCGCTGCACGCCTCCGAGATGTACGCCAAGAACGTCCACAACCTGCTCGCCCTGCTCATTGACGACGAAGGCGGGCTGAAAGTCGATACCGAAGACGAAGTCATCGCCGGCTGCCTGCTCGCCCACGACGGCCAGGTCGTCCACGAGAAGTTCAAGGACCAGTAGTAGCAGGGCGAGCAAAAGCATTGACACGAAGGACACGAAGGTAGAGCACGAAGGTCACGAAGCAGACATTTGAAATGCGAAAAGAGACTTTATCTTCGTGCTCTTCGTGCCTTGCTTCGTGCACTTCGTGTTATCCAGGCAGGTGTGCCATGCCACATCGAGTGGCGATTGAACTGAACCGGGAGTAAGTCATGGAAGGCTGGATTGCGCTTTACATCTTCATGCTGGCGGCATTCACCGGGATCGAGGTGATTCGCCGGGTGCCGGCCATCCTGCACACGCCGCTGATGTCGGGATCGAACTTCATTCACGGCATCGTCGTCGTCGGCGGCATGGTCGTGCTTGGCATGGCCGACACCACCACCGAAATTGTCGTGGGCTTCATCGCCGTGTTTCTCGGGGCCGGCAACGCGGTCGGCGGCTACGTGGTCACCGAACGGATGCTCGACATGTTCAAGTCCTCCGACAAGAACAAGAAGGAATAAGCCATGATGCCAGGAGTGGACTTCATCGTACCCGCCGCCTACTTTACCGCTGCGGTCCTGTTCATATACGGCCTCAAGGGCATGAGTTCCCCGGTCACGGCACGCTCCGGCATGATCTGGGCCGGAGTGGCGATGCTGCTGGCCGTGCTGGTGACCTTCATCCATCCAAAGGTCGAAGGCAATTACGGACTGATGATCATCGCCCTGGTCTCGGCGTCTGCCGTGGCGTGGTGGTGGGCGCGCATCGTCGCCATGACCGACATGCCGCAGATGATCGCGCTCTACAACGGCATGGGCGGCGGTTCGGCAGCCGCCATTGCCGCTGTCGAGCTGCTGAAGGTGCACTCCGGCCAGGCCAGCATGGTGCCGACCACGCTGCTGGTCGCCGCCTTCGGCGCCATCATCGGCTCGATTGCCTTTTCCGGCTCACTGATTGCCTTTGCCAAGCTGCAGGGCTGGATGCGCAAGACTTGGCGCTTCCCCGGTCAGCAGTTACTCAACCTGGTGGTATTCGCCGCCACGCTTGTCCTGGGCGCCTGGATTTTTATCGACGGTCCGACCCCGACCCTGCTGCTCGCCTTCTTCGCGCTGGCCTTGCTGGCCGGCATTCTCGTCACCGTGCCGATTGGCGGTGCCGACATGCCGGTGGTGATCTCGCTGTACAACGCACTGACCGGCATTGCCGTTGGCTTCAAGGGTTATGTCCTGGAGATCCCGGCATTGATGATCGCTGGCATCGTGGTGGGCGCGGCCGGCACCCTGCTCACCCAGCTCATGGCCAAGGCCATGAACCGCCCTCTGACCAACGTGCTGTTCTCCGGCTTCGGCAAGGCCGACGAAGATGCCGCTGGCGTGGCCGCTTCCGGCGAGATGAAATCCATCGACGGCACCGACGCCGCCATCCAGATGGCCTACGCCGACAAGGTCATCATCGTGCCCGGCTACGGCATGGCCGTGGCCCAGGCCCAGCACAAGATCTGGGAACTGACCGAACTGCTGACCAGCCGCGGCGTGAAGGTCAGTTTCGCCATCCACCCGGTCGCCGGACGTATGCCCGGGCACATGAACGTACTGCTGGCCGAGGCCGGCGTCCCCTACGACATGATCTTCGATCTCGAGGACATCAACGCCCAGTTCCCGACCACCGACGTCGCCCTGGTCATTGGTGCCAACGACGTGGTCAACCCGGCCGCACGCAAGGACACCTCCAGTCCGATCTACGGCATGCCGATTCTCGATGTCGACAAGGCGAAGAACTGCATCGTCATCAAGCGCGGCCAGGGCACGGGCTTTTCCGGCATCGAGAACCTGCTGTTTTTCGAGGACAACACCCGTATGCTTTACGGTGATGCGCAGAAGGTGGCACAGGCGCTGATCTCGGGAGTGAAGGCGCTGGGTTAGTGAAGGTGAAAGGTGAAAGG
>SL_3KL_010_SEDDRAFT_10005524_pt1 | contig 11330 bp, 10 predicted proteins | sample SodLakKL_010_SED_2_FD_10381 | JGI IMG/M metagenome (IMG submission 10381)
ATCCCGGACACACAGGAGCATGATTATAATTGTCATGGACATTCTATCTGACGATATGAATCAAAAATTATAAACAGATGAAACCTGTTGACAACAAGTACAAGGACAAAGAAACCGCTTCAACCGGAAACGCCGCCCGCAACACAGCGGATGACCTGGAGGAAACGGCCGGTCAGGCCGCAGCCCGTGAAGCTACGCATGGCTCCGAAGGGGAGCCGGAAGTCGAACGCAAGGACCAGCTGGTAGATCCGGAACAGGAAATTGCCCGGCTGGAAGAGGAACTGGCGCGCGCCAGGGACGGTATGCTCCGCAAGGCAGCCGAATTTGAAAACCTGAAACGCAGAACGCAGAAAGAGAAACTTCAGTTGTTTGAAGAGGCCCGCGCCGATGCGGTATCCCGCTTCCTGCCCATCCGCGAAGACCTCAAGCGCAGTGTTGAGGCCTCAGAAGGCAAGGAGCTGGAAAAAGGGTTCGTGCAAGGGCTGAAGCTTGTACTCTCCAATTTCGAGCGGATCCTTCAGGATTATGGCGTGGAGGCCATTGAGGAGGCCGGAGTGCCGTTCGATGTGGACAGGCACGATGCCATGCTGACCCAGCCATCACCGGACGGGTCCGTAGAAAGCAATACCATTCTACAGGTTTTGGAGCCCGGTTACAAAATCGGCGACCGGATCATCAGGCACGCAAAGGTAATAGTCAGTCAATAACCAGATAATGTCAAAAAGAGATTACTACGAAATTTTAGGAGTAAGCAAGGGCGTCGAGGAAGCGGAACTCAAGCGGGCTTACCGCAAAATGGCGATGAAGTATCATCCCGACCGCAACGCCAATGATCCCGAGGCGGAAAAGAAGTTCAAGGAAGCTGCCGAGGCCTTTGAAGTGCTCAAGGATCCGAATAAACGGGCGCGTTACGACCAGTTCGGACATGACGGGTTGCGCGGTGCCGGCGGATTCGGGGCCGATTTCCAGGATGTCAGCTTTGATGATATCTTCAGCCGGTTCAGTGATATATTCGGCGGGGACATCTTCGGTGGCATGGGAGGCGCCCAGGGACGCAGCCGGCGCAGGAACGGAACCGGACATCCCGGAGAGGACATGAAGATGAAGCTTCATCTCACCCTCGAAGAGATCGCTTTCGGCACGGAGCGGGAGATCAAGGTGAAAAAGCAGGTTGCTTGTACGGAATGCACAGGGACCGGAGCAGAAACCGAAGACGACTTCATGACCTGCGGCACATGCAATGGTGTTGGTGAGGTGCGACAGGTGACCCGTACGATGTTCGGTCAGTTTGTCAACGTGCAGCCGTGTCCCACATGCCACGGAGAGGGACGGACCATCCGCAACAAGTGTCATAAATGCCACGGCAATGGCCGGGTGAAGGGTGAGGAGACCGTCAAGATCCAGATTCCGAGCGGGGTCAGCAAAGGCAACTACATCAGCCTGAGAGAACAGGGGCACGCCGGGATCCGTGGCGGTGAGCCGGGCACCCTGATTGTGCTCATCGAGGAGAAAGAGCATGAACATTTCCGCCGGGAAGGTGATGACATTTTCTACGAGCTGAATATCAGCGTCCCCGATGCCGTGCTGGGGATCACAACGGAAGTTCCCACCCTGAAAGGCAAAGCGCGCATAAAGATCGATCCCGGCACGCAGCCCGGAAAATTGCTCCGGATGCGCGAGAAGGGGATCAAGGGACTGAATACCCATAAAACAGGCGATCAGTATGTCCGCGTGAACGTGTTTATACCCACCAAGTTGACCGAGGAGGAAAAAAAGCACATCTCGGTACTGAACGAATCCAAAAACTTCAATCCGGCACACAGCAAGGAAGTGAAGGAAAACCTGTTCGAACGGGTGAAATCGGTCTTCTCATGACGCGGTGAAGCATCATTCAATGTGAAGCGCCATTTGATGTGAAGCGATGTCTCCGGCATCCGCTGATATCGGCCTGCCACGGCCGTCAGCGACTATTTCAACAGATCGCTTTTGCGCAGTGAGGCGTCCCGCTGCTCATTGCGCCATGCGTCAAGCCGGGCGGCCAGCTCCTGATCGCGCACGGCCAGGATCTGCAGGGCAAGGAGACCAGCGTTCATGGCATTGTCGATGGCTACGGTGGCCACCGGTACCCCGCGAGGCATCTGCACTATAGAGAGGAGGCTGTCCATGCCTTTCAGGTGGCGGGTGGATACCGGCACACCGATGACCGGAAGGGTGGTATGGGCGGCAACCATGCCCGGCAGATGGGCCGCTCCGCCGGCGCCGGCAATGATCGCACCGAAGCCATTTTTCCGGGCACTGGTGGCAAACTCGGCCATGTAGACCGGGGTCCTGTGTGCGGACACCACCGCTTTTTCGATTACGGCGCCAAACTGTTCGCAGATATCGGCCGCCGCTTTCATGACGGGCCAATCGGAATCGCTGCCCATGATGATGGCAATTTTCAGGGTCGAAGTGTTTTTTTGAGTCATTTTCAATCGGAAATCTGAGTGCTGTATTTCACAGTGTTATTTTTGAAACAAAATCTGCCGCTCTGCCAGCCGTGCCGACAAACTCCTCACCCAACACAGTGAGATGGCCCATTTTCCTGCCGATCCGGCTGGATTGCTTGCCGTAAATGTGAAGGTGGACCTCCTTTGCGGTCCAGAGATCCCCGGGCACCAGCGCAATTGCCGGTCCGTTGCGCGTCCCGAGGATATTTTCCATGACAGCAACCGGAAACCGCATGCCGGCCGGACCCGGCGGAAGCCCCATGACGGCCCGGATGTGGTTTTCAAACTGGGAGGTAACGCATCCCTCAATGGTATAATGGCCCGAATTGTGTGGACGGGGCGCAGATTCGTTCAGGTACAGCCGCCCGTCGTCGGTCAGGAAGAACTCGAAGGCATAAAGGCCAATTCCATCGATCGCCTCCACCGCCTCAACAGCCATGCGGCGTGCCTCCTCCGCTATAAGGTCATCGATCGGGGCCGGTGCGATCACCGTTTTGCAGATGTGTCCCTGCTGAATGGTCTCACAGCAGGGATACACCGTAGTGCCGGCACGATTGCGGGCAACCTGTACTGCCAGCTCCTTGTGGAACGGAATGAACGCCTCGGCGATCAGTTCGCGTCCGGCATCGCCTCCAAGCGACGCGAAGGCATCGCCTGCCTCACCGGGATTGCGGACCGTCCGGTTGCCATACCCATCATATCCACCCTTGGAAGATTTCAGCACAAAAGGGTACCCGTGCTGCTCTCCGAAACCGGCCATGTCTTCCACCGAGGTGATCAGGCCGTACGGCGTGACCGGGATTCCGGCTTTTCGGAAGGTCTCCTTTTCCAGCCATTTGGATTCCAGTTTCAGGAAGGATTCTGGTGACGGCCACATGGGGGTGCCGGATCTGTCCCGGACGCGTAAAAGCAGTTCACCATCCAGGAACTCGTTTTCCAGGGTCACCACATCACACATCTCCGCGAATCTCACCAACGCATCCTCATCGTCGAAACTTCCGGTGAAGCGGAGCGGTGTCATCCACTCAAGGGGTTCGAACTTCGTGTCCCGGCCAGGCACGCCGCCCGGGGACGAGGCGGCATCCTCCCCGGAACCCGAAAATACAGCCGCCCTCATGCCCAGCCGCATGACGACGGCAGCGGACATGCGGGCCAGCTGTCCGGCCCCGAGGAACCCGATGGTCGTGTCGGCAGAAAGTGGCAGTGGCGTGTTCATGTTCATACAGGTATAAAGCGGATAATTTGCCTATTTTAGTAATTTGGACCGGTTGGCAGCAAGGCCACCCTCGCCACGGAAAATACAGCAAATCCGACAATAATGGGAAACTTTCCCCGTATTTTGACGGACATCCAGAATCACGCAGCCAGAACGAATGAACATCGACAACAAACTTGCCCATTTGCAGTCCAGATACCAGGAATTGAGCGTCGCCCTCAGTGACCCGGATATCTATGGCCAGCCCGAAAAACTGACAAAGATCACAAAAGAGCACAGCAGCCTGAAAGCCCTGGTGGATGATTACCGCATTTTGCTGGACATCAGGTCGCAGATCGATGGAAACCGGGAGATCATCGAAGGCAACGAAGACCCTGAGCTGACCGAGATGGCCCGTTCCGAACTCAAGGAGCTCAACGAGCGGGCAGATGCACTGGAGGAGAAGATCCGGATGGAGCTCATCCCCAAAGATCCCGAAGATTCCAAAAACGCCATTGTCGAGATCCGGGCCGGCACAGGCGGGGACGAGGCGGCGCTGTTTGCCGGCGACCTGTTTGAAATGTACCGCCGGTATGCCGACGGCAGGAACTGGAAGCTTGATCTTATGGACCTGCACGAGTCCGAAAAGGGGGGGTACAAGGACATTGTCTTCAAGTTGGAAGGGGTGGATGTGTTCGGTGAGATGAAGTACGAGAGCGGGGTCCACCGTGTGCAGCGCGTTCCGGAAACCGAGTCGCAGGGTCGGGTCCACACTTCTGCCGCCACCGTGGCCGTGCTGCCGGAAGCGGAGGAGGTGGACATCCAGATCAATCCGGCCGACCTTGAATTTGAGGCCTACCGGGCAAGCGGTGCGGGTGGACAGCACGTGAATACCACGGATTCAGCAGTACGCATCCGGCATGTACCCACCGGCGTGGTGGTAACCTGTCAGCAGGAGCGCTCCCAGCACAAGAACCGGGAAAAGGCGATGGCCATGCTCCGGTCCCGCCTGTACGAGCACGAATATGATAAAAAAAGGGCAGAACGTGCCGAAGCCAGGAAAAGTCAGGTGTCGACCGGTGACCGGAGCGCCAAGATACGGACCTATAACTACCCGCAGGGCCGGCTGACCGACCACAGGATAGGGCTGACGCTCTACAACCTGGACGCCATCATAAAAGGTGATCTGACAGATGTCATCAAAGCGCTCCGTGTACAGGACAATCTTGAGCGGATGAAGGAAGTGAGCGAGTCCTGAAGTGTCTTGTCATTCGTATCAATGACACCATTGCGGCATCGGCTCATGACGCCACGTTGAACCCCAGCTCGACCTTCCTGCCTCTGTCCCGGAAGCTGACCTCATCAGCAAACTCCCGCATGAGCCAGACACCCCGACCGCTTGACTTTAGCAGGTTCTGTTCATCCAGTGGATTCGGTATGCTGTCCGGGTCGAAACCGGCTCCCTCATCCCGGATGGTGATATCAACACGCTCCGGGGTCAGCACGGCCTTGATCTCAACGTGTTTATCCGGATGCTGCCGGTTACCGTGCAGTATGGCATTGGTGACGGCCTCAGTGAGTGCCAGCATGATGCGGTGTCCGGTGTCGGCACTGCACGAAACGGCATCCGTGATGCTTTTGACGAACGCATCCACCTTTTCAAGTTCTTCCAGGTCGGAAGTCAGGGTGAGCGACAGGACTTTTTTCATGTGCAACAACTCCTATGCGTAGATTCCGCGAATCCGAAGGGTGTCGGATACCTTTTGGATGGCATACACATAGGCAGCCTGTCTCAGTGTGATATCGTATTTCTCTTTTACTTCATAAAGCAGTTGAAATGCGTCCCTCATCATCCGGTTGAGTCGTCGGTTGACCCGGTCCTCAGTCCAGAAATACCCGTGTCGGTCCTGGACCCACTCAAAGTAGGAAACGGTCACTCCGCCGGCGTTTGCCAGGATGTCCGGGATGATCAAAATGCCCATCTCGTCCAGGATGGCATCCGCATTGGCCGTGATGGGGCCGTTGGCACCTTCAATGATGGCTTTGGCCTTGATGTTCGGGGCGTTGTACTTGTTGATCTGGTCCTGCAGGGCTGCCGGGATCAGCACGTCACAATCCAGCTCCAGCAGTTCCTCGTTGGTAATTTCTCCGGCACCGCCGAAACCCGCCAGTGTGCCGCCGTGGTCCCTGACATGGGCCAGTGCGCTGTCGATATCGATGCCATCGGGATTGTAGTAGCCGCCGGTGACATCACTGATGCCCACGATGCGCGCACCCCGTTCGTAGAGCAGCCGGGCGGTCACCGATCCCACGTTGCCGAATCCCTGGATAACGGCACGGCATTTGTTCGGCATGATGCCAAGCTTGTTGAGGGCCTCGAGGGTCACCGTGACAACACCGCGTCCGGTCGCTTCCTTGCGGCCCCTTGAGCCGCCCAGGATGATCGGCTTGCCGGTTACAACGGCATTCTCCGTCCGCCTGGCATGCATGCTGTAGGTGTCCATGATCCATGCCATCACCTGCTCGTTGGTGTTCATGTCCGGGGCGGGAATATCCCGGTCCGGCCCGATCACCTCGATCATCTCAGCCGTGTAGCGGCGGGTGATCTGTTCCAGTTCACGGAGCGACAGCTCTTTGGGGTTGCACCGGATCGCCCCCTTGGCCCCGCCGAACGGCACGTTTACCACAGCACACTTCCATGTCATCCACGCTGCCAGCGCCTTCACCTCATCCAGCGTCACGTTCGGGGTGTACCGGATGCCGCCTTTCGATGGACCCAGCACGTTGTCGTGTATGACACGATGTCCTTCAAAAACACGTATGTTCCCGTTGTCCATGATGATGGGAATGGATACGGTGACCGACTTCACGGGGTTGGACAGGTACTGGAACATACCTTCCTCAAGGTCGAGGATTTTCGCCGCAAATCGGAACCGCTCCATCATGGATTCGAACGGAGACTCCTTGTCAAGTGCCGGACCCGGCTCTTTGTAGTACGGCGAGCTGTAGTTATCTTGTTTTTTTGGCATCGTGTATGGGAAATTGATCAGGAATGAGCGATTGCCCGAAATATAGCAAGAGCCCGTGAAAAGAGAGAATAAAAAACCTCATTATGAAAAAGAAAGCTTTTTGATGTAAAGTTGCATGAGACATGCCGCTTTTCGATATTTATCCAAATTGATAGTACAGTTATGAAAGAGGTGACACGATACGGAGTTGCTGAAATCGGCATTGTGCCGATCAGGGAAACCCCTTCGGAAACGGCCGAAATGGTCAACCAGCTGCTGCTGGGCGAGACCGTGGAGATCCTCTCCCAGGAAGGGGTCTGGACCCGCATCGTCTCACATTTCGATCGTTATGAAGGATGGGTGAGTTCCGCACAGCTCCGCGGCCTCCCCGAACCCGACTTCCACCACTGGGTGACGCATCCGGACCGCCGCCGCTTTCCCTACCGGAGCACACTCGTGCAGGGAGCTTCGAATCACCACCTCCAGATCCCTTGCGGGGCTTTCGTGCCGGTTTCCTACCGGGGGATCGAGTGGTTCGGCGAAAACTACAACTTCCGGTCCGAGCCGGTCCGTCTCAAGGGCAAGACCGTTCTCGATACCGCCCATGCCTTTCTTGGCGTATCCTATCTGTGGGGCGGACGCACGGACGCAGGCATCGACTGCTCCGGGTTCATCCAGTCCGTGCACATGCTTCACGACATCACCCTGCCGCGGGACAGCACCGACCAGTACCGTTTCGGTGAGCAGAAAGGCACCCGGCTGGATGACGCTGAAACCGGTGACATCATTTACTTCAAATACAAAGACCGTCCGATCACCCACATCGGGTTTTACCTCGGTGACGGGCTGCTGCTGCACGCTTCGGCGCAGGTCCGCATCCAGCAGATCGATCCCGAACGTCAGACAGACAAGGAGCATTCCTTCAACGAAGCCCTCTCGCTGGGCATTGTCGGAATCATCCGGCCTTACCAGCCGGCCACCGTCCAATCCATTCTGCAGAACCATGAGACTCAACGGTAATGTACTCATTCTGAATCAGGACTATCAGCCCCTGAGTGTCTGTGACGTCAGGAAGTCCATGCTGCTTCTTCTCCTGGAGAAGGCGGAAATGCTGCACGACCTTCCCAGCAAAAAGGTCCGGACGATCCGCATGGAATTCGAATACCCCTCGGTCATCCGTCTCCGCAGATATGCCCGGATCCCGTTCAAAACCATCGTACTTTCCCGCAAGAACATCCTCAAGCGCGACAACAACCGCTGCCTTTACTGCGGTTCGAGGGAAAAACTGACCATCGACCACGTGATCCCAAAAAGCAGGGGTGGCGACGACAGCTGGGAAAACCTGGTATCCGCCTGCACCGGTTGCAATCACAGAAAAGGCAACCGCACCCCGCGGGAGGCAAGCATGACCCTGCTGGGCAAGCCGTTCAGGCCCAATCACATCATCTATCTCCGCGACTTTTACGGCAACATCCACGAGAGCTGGAAGCCCTACCTATATTACTGATGCCCGCTCCGTCCCGGCCGCTTCGCCATTTGCCCCGAAATGACAATTGTAACCGTCCCATGAGTTTTTTTTGAGCTAATTATTTGTAACTTCTTCCCTCATAAGTAATCCCGGTTTACGCGCTCTTCCATCGGTGTTGGTGATTTCGGTTGGATACGGATTGTTGCCGTTTTCCGGTGATGTTCCGGATTGGTTCGGGAGCGCGGCATGAGCTGCCCGGAATGGGTGTTTCGCGGCCCGGTGTCAGATGACTATTGCGTACAAAATATCAAAAGTAATCCATGAAAGTATTCAAGTTTGGCGGGTCGTCGGTAGGTACACCCGAGCGTATCGAGGAAATAGCTTCCTGGTTTCATGATGCCGTTGACAAGGAGCAGTGCAGGGCCGTTGTGTTCTCTGCCTTCCAGGGCGTCACCGACCAGCTGATCTCTATGGCGGAAAGGGCCGGAAAGGGCGATGACAGCTATACCAATGACCTTGGACGTCTGGAGGAGCGGCACATAGAGGCCGTTCGCAAGCTGCTGTCGACATCGGAGCAGAGCCAGGCCATTGCCGGCGTCAAGTTCATGCTCAATGACCTTGAGGATATCCTGCAAGGCGTCTTCCTCGTGAAGGAACTGACACCCAGGAGCCTGGATTTCATCTCCAGTTTCGGTGAACGCCTCTCCAACTTCATCATCCACCTCGCATTCCGCAAACACGGGGTCTCCTGCGATTATCTCGATGCCCGCAAGGTCATTGTGACCGATGACCAGTTCGGCAGTGCGGAAGTGGACATGGATAAATCGCTGGCCAACATCCAGGCGCATTTTGCTTCAAGCGACCGGCTCCAGGTCGTGACCGGATTCATCGCTGCCAACGAAAAAGGGGTGACAACGACACTGGGGCGTGGCGGATCCGACTATACCGCCGCCATTTTTGCAGCGGCACTGGATGCCGATGAACTGCAGATCTGGACCGATGTGGACGGGGTGCTCACGGCGGACCCCCGCCTGGTGAAGGAGGCATTCACCATGGATGTCCTGTCCTATGAGGAAGCCATGGAGTTGTCCCACTTCGGGGCCAAGGTGATCCATCCGCCCACCATTGAACCGGCCATGAGCCGGAACATCCCCATTCGTATCAAGAATACGCTCAACCCGGCTTTTCCGGGCACGCTTGTGGGCAATTTTTCGGGTGGACCGGAGTACATCATCAAAGGCATTTCCTCCATTGACCATGTGGCCCTGATCCGCGTACAGGGAAGCGGCCTGGTGGGCATGGCCGGAGTGGCTCAGCGCATATTCGGCGCCCTGGCAGTCGGCAGCATCAACATCATCCTGATTACACAGGCCTCCTCGGAGCACTCGGTGTGCCTGGCCGTGCTGCCTAAACACGCTTCCAAGGCAAAAAGGCTGCTGCAGAAGGAGCTGCAACATGAGATTTCAACCCATCGCGTGGCGGACATCATTATCGAGGAGGAACTGAGCATCATCGCCGTAGTGGGCGAGAACATGCGCCAGACCCCGGGTATTGCCGGCAAGGTCTTCCAGGCACTGGGACGCAGCCGCATAAACATTTCGGCCATCGCGCAGGGCTCCTCGGAGCTGAATATCTCGGCGGTGATCCGGCGTCCGGACAAGCAGAAGGCCCTGCGTGTGATCCATGATGCCTTCTTTTACGGCGCGCGCAAAACAGCCAACATCTATGTTGCCGGCACCGGACTCATCGGAAAGCAGCTCATCGATGATATCCTCGCCAAACAGGAGTGGTTCCTGACCGAACGCCACCTGGATCTGCGCATAAACGGCATCTTCAACAGCCGCAAAATGCTGCTGGATGAGTACGGTATCTCCGGAAGTGACTGGAAGCAGCAGTTGGAGGCATCTCCGCGGAAATTGGACCAGGACGGCCTGTTTGAATTTGTAAAAGTGCATCAGTCCCCAAATACAATCCTTGTGGATGCCACGGCCAGCGAGGAAGTTCCGGGCCTGTATGAACGGTTCCTGTCGCAGGGAGTCGCAGTGGTCACTCCCAACAAGAAAGCCAACACGGGAAGCTGGGAGCAGTTCCGCAAGCTTGCCGATCTTGCAAGGGACAACGATACGCGTTTTCTCTATGAGACGAATGTCGGCGCCGGATTGCCCTTTGTGCAGGCAGTAAGTGACAGGGCAGCCAGCGGTGATACCGTCACGCAAATGGAAGGTGTCTTTTCCGGAACGCTCAGCTACCTTTTTAACTCTTTTGATGGCAGTACCCCGTTCAGTGAGCTGGTCCGTGAAGCCCGTGAGAACGGTTACACGGAACCGGATCCGCGCGATGACCTCAACGGACTCGATGCCGCCAGGAAACTGCTCATCCTGGCCCGAATCACGGGACTCGGGACCTCCCTGGAAGACATCGAAGTGGAAAACCTGGTCCCGGAAGACCTGAGAGGATCCCTGTCGGCCGATGACTTCCTGAAGCACCTCCAGAAATACGACAAGGCCATGGAGGAGAGATTTTCCGAAGCACAAAAAGATGGCAAGGTGCTTCGCTACGTGGCATCCATGGATGATGACGGGCTCCGGGCTGGCCTGAAGGCCGTTGGACCGGACAGTCCGTTGTTTGCCCTCAGCGGTTCCGGTAACATGCTGACCATCAGCAGTGAGGCCTACTCCGGAATCCCGCTGGTCATAAAGGGGCCGGGTGCCGGTGCCGTCGTGACAGCCAATGGGGTGCTGGCCGACATCGTAAAAGTGATCCATTAACCGTCACATGATCCAATGAACCGTATCCGTGTTTTTGCTCCGGCGACCGTAGCCAACGTTGCCTGCGGGTTTGACTCCCTGGGGTTTGCCATCCACCAGCCCGGTGATATCGTGGAGGCCGTCCTTACCGACAAGTCGGGTGTCAGCATATCCGGCATCACCGGTGACGATGGAAAGCTGCCCAGGGAAGCCGGGAAGAATACGGCGGGCGTGGCCGTGCTGGCACTCCTGGAGCATCTGGGGGAATCCCGCGGTGTCGACATCCTGCTCCACAAACGCATGCCTTTGGGCAGCGGACTGGGTTCAAGTGCCGCCAGTTCCGTGGCCGCGCTTTATGCCGTCAACCAGTTGCTGGGCGGCCCGCTGAAGAAGGAGGAAATGCTGCCCTTTGCCATGAGGGCT
>SL_3KL_010_SEDDRAFT_10005525_pt1 | contig 11329 bp, 8 predicted proteins | sample SodLakKL_010_SED_2_FD_10381 | JGI IMG/M metagenome (IMG submission 10381)
AGCAGAGTTTGTTAATCGAATCATTTGATCTGCCCGCTCAGGATATGGCTTGAGATTCATAGGCTCAATGAATGCAATTACTTTTTCATGTTCNGAAATTTGTTCAATATTTTTATCNNTGTTAATGTAAAAATAGCCTTGCTCCTTCATTTCTGTAATCAGATTTTTTCCATCTTTTCTCTTCCCACCATCGCTTTCCGGCAAAAAATAGTCAGATCCTGCACCAAGTATCATGTTAATATCAGAATTGACAAAAAGTTCAGCAATGTTAAAGTATTCTCCTCTCTTTTTGTGGTGAACAGCAAATGCTGCCGGAGTTGCATGTGTAATATGGCTGCTTGCCAGCAATGCTGTGCTTTTCCCCATCTCTAAGGCATATTGTGCAATAGTTTGCAGATGGGTTCCATCAGGCAGAATTGCCACCATTCCGTTACGGGTCTTATGGCTGGTAGCAATAGCCGTTGCAGCTGCAGCTGAATCTGTAACTCTTCGGTTGAGCGAATGTGTTGATATTGTACCGTGATAAGGCATGGAGGTCATATGTAAACTTCCATGAAAATATTCTGTAGCTGTAATTTGAGAATAACTCATCCCGTCACCGATGAGCAGTATTACATTTTTAGGAATCGCAAGTTGATTGTTTTTTTTCTCAGGAGATATGGACAGGAGCAGAAAAAATATAAGAAAAAGAATAGATACAATGTGTGTGTTCAATGAGCTCTCTTTTGATATCTTGGTTCTCATAATTTTCAAGAAGATTATTGGGTCTCTTTTTGATTCTCGTCATTTTGTTTGATATAGAACTCAACCCGGGATTTGATTTTTTGATCAATGGATTGCAGAAAGTGCTGCCATTTGCTTTGTTTGTAAGGTTTTTTATTCTTCATCTTTCATTGTTTTTGTTCAGATTTTCACTATTTTTGTTTGAATCCTGATCTTGATGTCCAGCTTTATATTTTTTAACGGCATATATTATTAGAAGCGTAAGCCCCCAGATCATCTCTCTTTACCTCCCAAAATAAAAATTATACCACCAACTGTCATTACTGCAACTCCTATCATGGGCGACCAGTTCGCTTTGATTGTTTTTTCGGCAGTAATTTCCAAATCCCCGGTTTCAACTGTCTTTTCTTCGGTTTCAGGATTGAATCCGGTTAGCAGTATTATTAAAACACCTAACACCAGAATAATGAGGCCGGCTTTTTTCATGGTAGTATTGCTTATTCCTGGAACCTGCAGGAGAGTTGTGAAGATAGTTTCACTGATGTAATGTGTGAGAATAAAGCCGGAATTGTGTTATAGGGGTGTATTCGTGTGTTGTATATTTCACGGATTTTTGCACTGTATTTCAGCAAGATGACAATAGTAGCCGCTCATTTTGCCCAAATGCGGGGCAACACTATTTCAGAAAAGACAGAAACCGAATCTGTCATCGGTAATCGGGAAGAGGTAAGAAAATCAGTGTTTCGGTGAGAGAACAAAAAACATCCAAAATTTGATTTATGAACCGTATATCTCAAGACATTGCAGGCCAAAACGTTTCATAAGCTGAAAAAAACTCCTGGTGAGAAATCCTGGCTATGCTTACGGACAAATTTAACAGTATCTGAGAGGTGCTTTCTGTACTGACACTCTGAAAATATGACAAGGTGTTAATAGTAAATATATTAAAGCATACACAATATTTTGCATAAATAATTAAACAAAGAGGGGTGTTTTTTTATATATATTAAAAAGATTTAATTGATAAATAACGGCTATTAAATTATACCTTTAGGGGCTTTTTTTGCGATAACTACATGTAAAATTTTAATGTTCACGATGGCAAATTACTGTGCAAAGCTAATTACTCTTGTTGTTCTTTTTGGGTTTATTTTTTCGTCTGCAGCATTCGCTCAATCCGAAGGATTTATATACAAACCTGCATCTGCTCAGGAGGGGCGTTTGGTATTAGATCCGAACAGTACAGGTAATGTATTTGATCAGGGGATTTCTTTTTACGGATTACCAGAATTACAGGAAGAACCGTTGGGAGACCCGCGAACCGGGGCTTCAGGAGGCCATACGGAACTTATTGCCGGCTTGGATGGCAGCCCGTCTGCCTTTATGTTTTATGACAATGAGAAAGAGGCAGTACTATTCAGAGTGCGGCTTGCAGGTCAGTCAACGGCTTCGAAAGGATACAGCTTTTTATTTAATACGGCGTTTGACTCTTTTGGCCCCAGATCATCAAATTTTACACAAACAAATCCGGGTTTTCAGTTCGAAGTAGTTTTGGAAACAGGAACCGGTGTTACCATATATGAACTCGATCAAAACGGTATCACTTCATCCACAACCTTACCTGGAGATGAAAATCCATATTTTCAAAAAGCAATATCTGATCTTACCACACAAAATGTAACGGGATATTTTTATGATTTCTATGTACCTCTCTCCGCATTTGACGGCTTGCTGAATCCCAGCCAGCCATTCAAAGCGGTGGCCTCCACAATTACCCGGGCACAAAGTGGTATCACAGGCACACTGTCGGATATTGCAGGTGTAGATGATCGTCTTTACCGAAATCGAACAACTGCGCTTGTCAATTATATAGAGTCAATTCCACCCACAACATTGAATGATTTATCAGAAGGCGGAACAGGTTTTGGGGAAATTTTAAATCTCACAAGCACTCCTACCATTTCATCTCCGCTTTTTTCAGGGGGTACCTCCATTTCCGGTTTTATTAGTGAAGCTGAAGGTACTAATATCGAGGTTTTTGTAAATGGCATATCTGTGGGCACAGTACAATCTACTGCTCAGTTCTCATGGTCTATCTCTGGAATTGGCCCTTTAAATGAGGATGATGTTGTAACAGCCGTTGCTACCGCATCCGGCAAAGACCCATCAGAAATAGGCGGGCCGGTTACCGTTCTTGATGGAACGGCAAAAATAGAACCTTGCCTGAATTCCATTTCGTTTGGCTCTATCTCCTCAGTTCCCGGTTCCGGTTCTGATGGTGCAGGCAGAATAGCAAGAATTAATGGGAATGCTTCCGGACTGGATGCTTTAATCAGTTCATTAGGTGCAAGCAATGTCGGAATTTTGGTTTATCAGGCGGGTACAAATACCCTTGGACAGTTTGTAGATGGAGGGGGAAACCCTGCACCCTCAGGCCAGGCCGGCCCGTACTACTTTAGAACAGATCAGGTACTAAACAATCGTGGTGATTTGATTCAAAGTACAGGTACAGATAATTTCTCATTACGCTTAAATTTGGCTACAAGCTCTGGTAATAATAGTGGTTTAGAGGGAACAAAATCCTATGAAGTAATATTCTTTCAGCGTCAAACTACTTTTTCAAATCCACCGAACTGCTTCACTGAGCGTTCTTCCATCATTTCACTCTCTACACTAACACTGCTCGAGAGGCCGGTGATTGATCAGTCCGTTTACTCTTCAGAAGAAACTGTTATTACTGGTACCGCAAGTTCAGGTAATCAGTTAATCTTATATATTAATGGAATATATGACCCTAACAGGATTGTTACGATTAATCCTGATACAAGAACCTGGAGCGTATCCGGCTTAAATCTGGTAGAAGGTGATGAAATTACCGCGATTGCTCGGAATACCACTACAGGTGTAACAAGCCCGGTTTCACTTGCATCGTTGGTAACCACGGATAGTTCAGATGATCCAATACTGCAAACCTCATCCCCAATTATTATTGGTGAATATTTTACATCAGAAACAAATGCTACCATAACCGGCTCATCGGCTGAAAGTGCCGGAACAACCATTAATATATTTAAAAACGATGAACTTGTGGGGACGGCAATTGTTGATACGTTTGGAAACTGGGAGCTTGAGGGTGTAGATCTTAGCGATGGAGGCACTTTAACTGCTACTGCATCAGCACCCAATAAATCAGAAAGTGAAGTTTCCGAACCTGTTACCATTTTAACCGGTCAATCAAGTTCTCCAAATGTTCAGGGTCCAATTCGCACGGGAGATACTATTATTACCGTTACAGGTGGTTCTGGCCTTGTAACACTCTACATCGATGGTGAGGCTGTTGCAACAAAAGAGGCTGATGGCGGCGGTAATGTAGATTTTATAGCAGGTGTAGATTATGATTTGGGTGATATCTATAAGGGGGCTGTAGTAACTGCAACCAACAAAGACAGTGAAATTAGCGGAGAGAGTGAAGAATCAGACGGTGTTACGGTTGAAAGTGTAGAATCATTTTTAATTGAATATGTGGATGCTGAAGGGAATCTTCTGAATGAAGGAGATATTGCCACTCAAACTCCAAACGAACCATTCTTTATTCGAATAACCGCGCTGGATGGTTCCGGAGAGATTTTTTCCAATTTCAATGGAAGTACAACAATCACTTTTGGGTTCGATGCAACATCCGGTTCGTCAGTTACTGCCAATTTTGTGGATGGGGTACTTGATGTTCATCAAATTACTGCGCTCAACGGGGCAGACAATGTTAACATTACTGTCGTATCGCAGGATGACCCTACAGTTACGGGTGAAAGTAACTCATTTGATATTCTTGGAGAGAGAGAGTTTGAAATTATTCTTTCATTAGGAGCCTGCTGGCGTACACTTTCATCACCTATACAAAACGGGTCGTATGCCGATTTGCTTGGTCAAATATGGACTCAGGGTGCAGAAGGGTCCAGTTATCAACCGGGCGACCCAAACATATTTACCTGGCCTAACAATGCACCCAATGAAAGCAGTAATAATATCTGGCAGCCGGTAACAGATATGAATGATGAAATACCAGCAGGAACGGGCTTCCTCGTAAGTGTATTTTCTGATAATAATTTTGACGGAACCGATGATACAGAACCCGTTTCAATCTCAGTTAACGGGTTTGAGCGGCTGGCTGATGTAAGCCCTGAACTGAATGAAAACAGTGATGGCTGGACATTGGCTGGAAATCCCTATACAGGATCCATAGATTTTAATCTGCTAAGCAGGGTAGATTTAACCGATGTAGCCTATGTATATGACAGAAGTGCCGGTGGTGAGAATGCCGGGGCCTGGTTGTCGTATAGTGTATCATCCGGAAGTGGAGATTTTACCGACGGTCTGATCGCACCTTTTCAGGGTTTTTTTATTCAAAACAGTGGAGAAAACGCCTCACTTACGTTTACCGAATCTGCCCGAATAATAGAAGATGCTGAATTTTATGGCAAAGAGAATTACAGAGAATTTGTACGATTGGAACTGGAAGGCGAAGGCCTTAAAAATTCTGCATGGTTAAACTTCTCAGAGCAAGGAAATAGTAGCCTGATCCGTGGTGATGCCCTTCAGTTAACTCCTTTTTCAGAAAATTATGCGATGCTGGCAACCAGTAAAAACGGGGTCATGCTGGATACGGGGATTTTTCCTGCAACTGTCAATGAGCTTGAAATACCTGTAATCTTTGAGACTACTAAACCGGGCAGCTATACTATTTACGCAACAGATTTTAATCTTAACTCCGGTATAGCAGATCTTGTATTTGTAGATCTGCACGAAAATGTGACAATACCTTTCGATGATTCGTTCAGTTATACATTCCAGGTGAACACGTCGATGAAAAGGAATACGAATGTACTTTCTTGCTCAGAAGATCCTGAAGTCGTGGCAAACAAGTTTCATCCACAAAAAGCTGTGTCAAACTCAGAGCGATTTGTAATACGGGTGTCAAATGAAGATGAAACGAATCTGCCAACATCATTTTCACTGGGCCAAAATTTTCCAAACCCATTCAACCCTGCAACTACAATCAGATACGAACTTCCTGTTCAAAGCAATGTGCAGCTTGCTGTTTATGATCTTACCGGGCGAAAGGTTACTCTGCTGGTAAATGGTGTGGTTGAAAGAGGACACCATTCAATTCATTTCGATGGTTCTCAGCTTGCCAGTGGTGTATATATCTATAGACTATCGACAGACTCTCAGGTTTTCACAAGAAAGCTGACTCTGATAAAGTAATTTGCTTAGCCCGGATTTCGTTTCACGCCTGTCCCGAAAAAAATTGTCGGGAGGAATCGCCTCGCTCACGGAAAATATTTAAACTAATTGTAAGGTATTGATATATTTTATAAATCGATTTTGGGATCTTCGAATAAACCCAACATTTTATCTACAGCCTTGCTGAGGAATAATATCTTGGTGAGAAATTCGGGGCAGACTTCATTTCAATCCCAATAAGTGTACACCTGAGTGCTCAGTTAATAGCCATCTTCTCTTTTGTGCCAAACTCCAGTGCTTCCACCCATTCTTGAATTTTACTGATGAAATGGCTGATTCCCACTCCCCAGCAGCTTACGATAAAAAGTAAAATGGGCGGTAAAGTTAAAGCAATAATCAATTCTCCCCTTGTATTATTCGCGCCAACCAGCATAAAAAAGAGCAGATTCAACACAACAAAACTGATCACAGCAAGCCCGATGAGGGTAATTTTTCGTTTGAGCCCTTTCTTTTTGGATGGTCCCCAGATTTTTGCCCGGATAACACTGAAAATCCACATTACAAACGCAATTACACCCCAAATGCGGTATATCCAGGGGATGATATCGTCACCGCTTAATTCAACGGTACCGGAACCTGATGTTTCAGTATTTTCAGGTGGAGGGCCCAGGAGCCGTTCAGCGTAGGGTTCGGCACGCTGCAGCATCGAATCAATCTGTCCTTCAAATGAGATAAAAAACAGGGCCAGAACCATAATAATTGCAAACGCCCATCCGATAATCATGGGAACAAGCTGGGTCCACCGAACATAATCAAGCACGAGGTTGATGGCTGTTTTAATGAGCAAGTTTCTATTTTCGGGTGGAATCATGAAGGCTTTAATATTGCAGGTTCGTAGTGCATCCGAAAATTAAAGTGTTTGATGTGGAATTCAATATACCATAATCTTCAAAATCAATGGGATGATCCCGNGTCGAATCATTTGAAAATCGAGTGCAGGTTCAACCACAATTCTGGTTACCAGTGGTTCATCCGTACTTCCGTTTGAGAAAGAGTGCACCTTATTGACAGGTATAACTATTTTTTCTCCGGGTCCTAATTTTTTGTCTTTTTCTACATTTAGAACCAACTTTTTCTTCTCCATATCTTATTCAACTAAATGAACCCTTTGATAAAATTTTCGGTTTCGTTCCGTTTATCTTTGCAGGGCCTGATTTTTGCTTGCTTTTTTCAGATAATAACTTTTTTAAATTAAATTTTCATCTTTTTCTGACTATGAGAATTCTTAGAAGGCTTTGCAAAACCGTCTTTTTGACCAATATCTTCGTTATCGGGATTTTAAAATCCTCTCATATAATCAATATGCTGCGGTTTTAAAATCCCTCTAGCCTCGATCTTGACCAAAAATCCTGGTTTTGCAAAGCCTTCTCTTAATATGCATCAAATACAATGAGCAGATGTAGTCAAATATGACTGTAAGAATTCTTGATTTTGGGCTTGATTCATAAAACTGCAGAATTCATAACTCAGTCATTCAAATCAGCTCCATTGTCGTGCACTTCAACAACTTCTACCCAGTGTTTGGGTTTCACACCCGTAAAGTGTTCTATTTGGTGGCGGCAACTGAACCCGCTGGCAACGAGTGTGGTGTTTTTCTTCATCGCCCGGACAGCGGGAAAAAGCTCCATCTCACCGATTTTTTCAGAGATTTCATAATGGCCTTTTTCATATCCGAATGATCCGGCCATGCCGCAGCAACCGGAAGGAATTTCTTCTACACCAGAATCATTTTGGCTGAGTACTGACTTGCAGGCATCTGTTCCGTAAAGAGCCTTCTGGTGGCAGTGGCCGTGAATCAGCAAATCTCCCGATTTTGATTTGATCTTTTTACGGATAACACCTTTGGCAGTCTCCTGTGCAATAAAATCATCAATCATCATCACCTGTTGCTTAAGTTTGGAAGCGAACGCTTCGTCATCAATCAGGTCGGGGAAATCGTTATTCAGTGCGGATGCACAGCTCGGCTCACACACTACTACCGTAAGCCCCTGGTTAATGTACGGCCTGAGCCCTTCAAGTGTACTGGCTCCCTCTTTTTTGGCTTCTCTCAGGAAACCGGATGAAATTTTGGGGCGCTGGCAGCATCCCACATTGGCCAGGATCACTTCATAACCGCAATCGTTCAGTAGTTTAACGGTCGATTTCCCGATCTCCGGTTCATGGTAATTGAGGTAGGTATCGGCAAAAAGTACTACCTGTTTGTCACTTCGGAAGCGGGAACCGTTCAGATTTTCATACCATCGGTAAAACGGCTCGGATGTGTAGGAGGGAAGAGTCCTGCGCCGATCGAATCCGGCAAAGGTTTCCAGGGCGTGACGGAAGGGTGCGGATGCCTGCACCTTATTCACCAAACCAGCAAGTTTTCCAGCCAATCGGGATGCCGCATTGGATGAGTTTTGGATGAGTTTTTCGCGCAGTCCGGTGCCGTGTTTGTCGTAGTAGATCTGCATTACATCACTCTTCATTTTGGCCATATCCACGCTGCTGGGACATTCCGATTTACATGCTTTACAAGAGAGACAGAGATCCAGCACTTCCTTCAGCCGCTCGCTGGCAAGGCCCTCTTTTCCGAGCTGTCCCGACATGGCCAGCCTGAGTGCGTTAGCGCGTCCACGTGTGGAGTGCTCTTCATCCCGTGTGGCTTTAAAGCTGGGGCACATTGTTCCACCCAGCATTTTACGGCATTCACCAACACCTGTACACATGTGAACCGATTCGCGGAAACTGTTCTCTTGTCGGTATATATATTCTGTTTTTACAGGTTGATCGGTGTATTCTGTACCGTAACGCAGGTTTTGGATAATGGGTTGTGCATCCACAATTTTCCCTGGGTTCATCAGATTATCCGGATCGAAAAGGTTTTTCAGTTGTCTGAAGGCGTTGTAAAGTTGGGTGCCGAAAAAGCGTTCGTTGTAGGCGCTTCTCACCAGTCCGTCGCCGTGTTCTCCGCTCCAGGAGCCCCCCACTTTCATCACCAGCTCGAAGGTTTCATCGGCAATATGCTGGAAGTTTTGGATATCTTGTTCCTGTCGAAGATCAAGAATCGGCCGCACATGAATAACACCAACACTGGCGTGTGCATACATAGCAACTTCTGTGTTATATTTTTTACAAATCGCCAACACATCTTCGATGTATTCCGGCAGCACATTCAGCGGAATACCTGCATCCTCAATGAATGGCAGCGGCTTTTTGTTGCCTTTGATGCCGAGCATCAATCCAAGGCCTTTTTTGCGAACGATCCAGACATCCTCATACACTTTACCCTCGGGAAAAAGAGGGTAGGCGTAGCCGAGTCCCAGCTCTTGCAGTTTGCTGATCATCTGCATCGGACGCTTTACCACATCCGCGGACTTGTTACCGTAAAACTCGGTGATAAGAATCGCTTCCGGATTTCCTTCCAGGAAATGGCAGTGATGGCGGGTCATCAGGTTTTCGCGGCTCATTTTTAGCACAGTGCGGTCCAGAATTTCAACTGCAGCCGGTCCAAATCCCACAATAGGCTGAACAGCGTGAAGAGCCTGGTTCAATTCCGAAAAATGTACAACTACGACGGATTTATATTTTGGGAGCGGCTCAAGGTTTAGTTTAACATCCAGAGTCACCGCAAGTGTACCTTCACTTCCCGTAATTAACTTCGATAAATTCCAGTTGTTGGTGTGGATAAATTCATCAAAATTATATCCGCCAACACGGCGCATTACTTTTGGAAAGCGCTGTTTGATTTCATTCCGGTTCTCATCAATAATCTTTCGAAATTGATGATATATCTCTCCTTCACGAGTGCCTTTTTTTTCAATTGCACTGTAATTATCGGGTGCATGTTCTTTCAGTTGAAGTTCGGTTCCATCAGCCAGCAAGACACGCGCTTCCAAAACGTGATCCACCGTTTTCCCGTACAGAATGCTTTTTGTGCCGGAGGAGTTGTTGCCGATCATACCACCCACATTTGCACGGCTGGCTGTGGCCGGATCCGGTGCAAAATGAAGGTTGTGTTTTTTAAGCTGATGATTCAGTTCATCAAGCACAATTCCGGGCTGAACCCTGACCCATCGCTCCTCTGGGTTGATCTCAAGTACCTGGTTCATATATTTGGAGAAGTCCAGGATCATCGCTTCACCAACAGTTTGTCCTGCAAGACTGGTTCCGCCTCCCCTGGGAAGTATTTTAATTTTATACACTCTGGCGATGGCGACTGCTTTTTTTACATCCTCTTCGTCCAGGGGTAAAACCACAACAATTGGCCTGATCTGGTAAACACTCGCATCGGTAGAGTACATTCCAAGTGAATGACTGTCGTCAAGAATATCGCCTTTGATGGTTTGTTTCAGATCGCTGATGCAGGATTGGGAAGCGTTCATAAATTATTGAAGACTGTTTCGAAAATATTTGTTTTCCGGGTTCGTAAAATTGGTTTACTGCGGGAGTTTATTGAACCGAGCCATAATGTATCAAAAAGGGAATCGACTGCCAAGAGGAATAGGATTTCACGGGATATTACCCTGTTAAGGGAGATTTTTTAGTCATGGCAGATTTGAATCGAATCGGGTATATTTAGCCAACCTGCCCTCAGGTGCTCTACAGGTGCCTTTCGGGGTTCCGATTCGAACAAGAAATCATTTCATTTTCCCCATATGGGCAAGCGATTCGAGGCCCAAATGACCTTGGGCTGTACGCCCATCGACCAGGTAGAAATCCCCACCAAAACATCTATGACAATGTAACCTTGTTGGACGAGGCGTTGCTGCGGCAGATCAACGATGTGATTGTGGAAGTTGGCCATCAGGTGTTTAAAAAAAAAGAGGCCGATGCCTTGCGCTTTAAGACCGATAGCTTTGTGGTGGAGACCGATGTGCATTTTCCTACCGATTATAACCTGCTGTGGGACAGCGCGCGCAAATGCATCGATATTGCCGGGAGGTTACCCGTGGCAGGCTGGCGCAAGGGCAAACACTGGAAACGCACCCTGAAGGGGCTGATGCGCACCGTTGGTAAGATCAGTGCCAGGGGAGGGCCGAACAAGAAAAAACGGCTTCAAGCCGCCGTCAGTGCCTATCTGAGCAAAGCCTGTGTTCACTGAAGGAATCCCGAAAGCGTTTGGGAAAACTCCGGTACTGACGAACAGGAACCGTTTAAGAGGCGTAGTGAGCTGGATGAGCAAGCACATCTAATTCTCGATACCAATCTATGGATCAGTTTTCTGATTATCAGTAAATATGAGAAACTCGACGAAGTACTGTTTAATCAGAAATGTAAACTTCTATTCAGCCAGGAACTTCTCGAGGAATTTGTAGCTGTTGCTAAA
>SL_3KL_010_SEDDRAFT_10005526_pt1 | contig 11328 bp, 12 predicted proteins | sample SodLakKL_010_SED_2_FD_10381 | JGI IMG/M metagenome (IMG submission 10381)
TCGAACCCGTAACCTATTGGTTAACAGCCAATTGCTCTACCATTGAGCCACCCACCCAAATTTGCTGTCTTACGACAGCAATTCTTTTGCATATGCACTTGCATATTTTTTATCGATTAAAGCAGCATCGGGATTTTTACCAATCGCTGTCATAATACCACCTAAATCTTTCATGGTTTTATAACCATGTGCTTCTATGATGGTTGCGACTAAAGCACGTACCTTTTCTTCGCTGTACATTTGTGGTAGATATGAATCTAAAACTTTCATTTCAATTTCATTACCAGCAATTTTTGCATTTTCATACATGTTGCGAATGATTTTAATTGCTTTTTCATCATCGACTTCTTTACCAATTCTGGAAAATTCACCCATTACTACTCTCAACAATCCCAACTTTTCAGTTTCTTTGTTTTTCATGGCAGATACCATGTCTTGCTTGATTTTGTTTTGTACTTTCATGCTTTGTTATATTTAAACATTAATTCACTAATAGTTTCCCAATCAATTAATTTATTGTCTTTACCTAATATTCCTGCTTCTCCAACAAAAACCATTTGACCATCCATTTTTTTATGTAAATCAAATAAATTGTCACCAACTTTTAATTGACCTTCATTTATTGTTTTTAATTTGTTTATTGATTTTCTTATATCATCCATATTATTTTATTTAAGGATATCCGTAGTAATTTTTATCGTCTTTTGGTCTGCGCTTAGAGATTTTATTTAAAACTTCTTTTTTTTGTTTATCGGTATAATTAGACCAATTAGCAATTTCTTCCATAGTTCTAAAACATCCCTGACACTTTCCGTCTTTATAAATACATAGATTTATACATGGTGATTTTACCATAACTTATTTAAATTTTCTGTGCGTCCGGAGAGATTTGAACTCCCAACCTTCTGGTTATGAGCCAGTTGCTCCAACCACTTGAGCTACGGACGCTTATAATACATATAATTTATATTTTTCAATGAAGTAATCCAGATGTTTTAAATATAAGTTTATAAATAAGAAATAATCTCCAGATTCTTCAGCCATTGTACAAAAACCGGTTTCAATTATGAATCTACCTAATGATTTATCTGTTGATTTTTTACTATCAGTAAACCCACCCCTTTCAATAAAAACGAAATGTGATTTTTTATTTAATCTTTTCAACATCGTTTTGAATCTAGCATGTTTTATTTTTTGTTTTATGCTTCTTTCATCATGTTTATCAATCCACCACCTAAATGATTTTGATTTAGCATCCAACAAAAGATTTTTCTTTTCTTCAATTGTGAGATGTGTGGTGTTGTAAAAAATATCCTGTACGTACATGGTTTTTTCTTACAAAAATAATTAATTAAAACATTAATTGCAACTGTTTTTTGAGCCGAAGATGGAAATTGAATCCATGACCTTTTCAGTACCAATGAAATGTTCTACCACTGAACTACTTCGGCATTTGAGCGATATTTCGGATTCGAACCGAAACCCCGACCTTGGAAGGGTCATATGCTAATCCATTAAACACCAATATCGCAATTATTGTGGTACGGGGGAGATTTGAACTCCCGACACCCAGATTTTCAGTCTGGTGCTCTACCAACTGAGCTACCGCACCAAATAAAAAACTAAGATTCCTATGTGAGCCTTATACTCACGCAACTTATTGACATTCCAATCAAATTACGTCTCTGGATTATACTTTACGAACATACGGTTTTTGCCGTAAACTCTATGTAAACCAACTGAACGTACAAGTGCAGCGTCCCATGCAAGTCGGAATCAATACATTATTATCCAGTAGTGCATGTACCGAACCAATGTATAAACACATAATAATGCACTTAATAAGTGTTTTAGTTTTTATTTTTTAAATATTCTTCATGATTTTTTCTGGCGAAATCATCATATTTTTTAAAGTTAAATTTCATGTGAAATTCTTGCCAACCCATATAATATGCCCAACCTAATTTAATTTCTAAACAAAATAACCTATTAATTAGTGGTAGTGGATACACTTTAGCATAGCTGTAATTAAATCTTTCCACACCATCATTTTCAATCATCTTCATTGTCTTGAATTTACCATAATGAACACCTTCCAAATAACAATTTCTTACAGGAATATTAAATTGATTATTTGGATAGCAAATATGTGTGCCTTTATTATCTCTATAATTACCATCCTTATCAATATATTTTAAAGCAGCACCTTTTAAAATATCTTCATCTTTAATTAAGATTGTTGATTTGATTACTCTAATACTATCTTTGGGTACACCATTCCAAATACCACCTTCTTGATTAATAATTCTATGTAAATTCCACATAAAATTACGTATACCTGACCACCTATATGAAATAAGAAAGTAAATGAATTTTTCTTTTAAGTTTTGTGGAATTGGGTCAGACATTTCTTCATCAATAAATTTTGTGAAGTATTTTTCCTTCCATTCTCTCATATACCAAATCGGTCCGGTGTAGAAATCACCAATATCCCCTTCTCTGGTGAAGAACCAGTTCGTCCATTGCAGAGGATGCCACCCCATATTGCCATGAACTTTCACATATGCATTTGATTTGTGTCTAAATAAGAACGCTATTGGATAAAAAATAATTGAAATTATTAAATGAACAATTCTTATAATATTTAAATATACATAATATAAAATACTTTTCATAACTAACCTTTATATCTAAATACTAAAAAATTTTGAGGAAGATGTGGGACTCGAACCCACAAGCCGATTTCTCGACACGGCAGTTTTCAAGACTGCTGCCTTACCAATTAGGCTAATCTTCCGGTTGTTGTCTCGATGGGACTTGAACCCATAACTTCCACATTATCAGTGTGGTGCTCTAACCAATTGAACTACGAGACAGTTTTTAGTAATAATTTGTGCAAAGTACCAAAAAGTGGTACTTTTCTATTATTATTACTATTGCGCATCTGACAGGACTTGAACCTATAACCCCTTGCTTAACAGGCAAACGCTCTACCATTGAGCTACAGATGCATTATTAGGGTGTCAGAGCAGTTGCTATGATTAACACCCCCAAACCATATCATCTGTTCGTTATCTGTGTCTTGGCAACAACGTCCAAGTGCCTACCGACATACGATAATATGATTTGTTTGAGCACGGAGTGGGATTTGAACCCACGAAAAACAGTTTTGCAGACTGCTGCCTTAGACCACTCGACCATCCGTGCCTTTATTTTTTTATTCCCAAGATGTCAAAGAACTCTTTCTTTTACGTAAACCTATTTAAAAGGTTACAAAAAAACCCGACCTTATTTTCATTAGGTCGGGTTCTTCAAATTCCACTTCTGCTTTTCCTCACGAAAATGAATTACCGACCATAATATTTCTGCCATTAATAAATGAACAGAATATACCATTTCCATTGCGACTTGATGTCGATACGAAATTGGTTATATTTGTAATAGTCGTTTTCATTTTCTAATTTTTTGGTTTACTGTTTTACTTAAATACTCTGCAAAATTAAAAAAACTTTTCGAAACCACCAAGAAAAATAAAATATTTTTTATAAAAAAACCCCAAAAATTTCTTCTTGGGGTTTTAATCATTCTTTTTCAGATACTTACACCTTCACTTCTTTTTCTGATAAATCGAAAGTAAATTGAACTTCTTGACCATCTAAGGTTAATTTAAGCACATTTTCGTCAAAACTCTGGAATTCTTTGAACCATTTTTTGCTTAAAATCAACGCAAATTTGATTTCGGCAATTTTTTGCATCACATTTCTTTTCTGTTTATTTAAAATACTGGATTTGGTATTTAAATATGATTCCAAGACACCCTTTTGTTGTTGTTCGTTTAGTGTTTTGAACATATCTGATTGTAGCTGTTCGTGATATTTCTTAACTGCATCAGACATTACAGATTCACTAATTTTCAAAACCTTACCTTCGTTAAGTTTTTTATAAACATCATCAACCTTTGGAAGAGCAGATAAACCTTTTATTTTTGTTGCAAGGTTTACTGACATGTAGAAGTCTTTAGCTTCTGCAGCATCTGTTTTTGGTGCAAAGCCATTGAAATCTGTAATTCCAATATCTTTCAACCAATCCGCACATTCCTGACCAAGCATTTCAACATAAGACTTACTTGTTTTAGGAAACAGAATTTTTCTGTAATGGTCATACACTTTCTTATCACCTTGTAGTTTCTTCAACTCCCATTCAAGTTTTGCCAGTTCTTTTGCTGATATTGACGTTACCATTTTCCTGTTAATTACCGGAATTGAAGTTAAGTCAATGAGAATCGTATTATCAAAATCATCTTTGGCATTATAATTACCCCAATTAACACCACTATCAATTAAAAGTTTTTCTATTTCAGGTGTCCTATTTACCGGAAGTGTTTGAAGATTTACAATACCATCTTTAATAATGGTGTATGTATTATATTTAAATGATAATACTTCAGTGATGTCAAATTTGTTCTCAGGTAATTCAACCTTACCATCATAACGAACTCTAACGCTTAAGTTAGCACGTTCTTCGTTCCAAACCAAATCTCTTAAAGAATATCCTTTATTTGGGTTGGTGGTTACAAATTTTACATCAACTTTTTTGTCTTTGAGTTCTTCAAGAATTTTTTGGGCTTCGTCAACGTTTTTAGCTTCGTTTAGACGCTTTTTATCAACATCTGATAGCTGACTACCTTTTACAATTCTTTTGCGTCCAATACGCTTATATTGGAATTCCGGGTGTGTGGGATAGAACATAATATCATCCATATTATTTAAATCTTCAATTAAGTTCATTAAACAATATGCGTCATCAGCAACTGGCTTAATTATATCAATACCGTCAGGGAATCTTTTACTTGCATCAACAACACATTCTTTAATTGCTGATTTAAACTCGTTGAGTTTTTGTTTACCAAAAGCATTGGTAAGTATTCTGTAATGATAGTTATCACCTAATGCATAAAATACTTTTTCAGCATCTTCATTTTGAAATTTATCTGACAACACATAAATTGCACCATAAAGTGCTGTATCTAATAATTCATTTTCAGGATAATGTGGATGAGTTTCTCCACCAATAGCATTTCGACTGAAGTAGTAAATGGTATTGACATCACTACCAATCATAATTTTATTATTGGCTATATTATACACCAATATACTACCATCCTGTGTTATAGAAAAAGCAAAATCATGTAAATAATTATCGTTGATTTCAACAACAATTTTCTTTCCACCACTCAGTGTTTTATTGAGTGTTTTACCTACAACTACATCATATTCTTCAAAACCTGAACAACTAATTTTCTCACCACCCAACACACCAGCAATTTCACTTAATTTTTTAGAATCCGCATACCACCCATACTCTACCACAACAGATGATGATAATTTTGGGGATATTTTATTCACGGCACTTATAACATCATTCCAAGGAACGTCATTATTATATCCATCGCTCATAAATATAAGAGAGAATACACTGTTTGGATTAGTCTTACTAATACGTTCAATAACATCATCAACCAATTCAAGTGGTTTTGCAAATGCGGTTAATCCAATTGGTTTTAAAAACCTATCAATAGCATCATTTAAATCATTAAGTTGTTTCAATGAATTTACGTGAACTTCCTCTTTCAATATACCAGCATCATTTCGTCCTGAGAACCAAATAATACTAATTGTATCGGAATCCTGCTTAACCAAATTACTGATTTTATTCTTCAGATTCTTTCTGATTTCGGGAAGGTCATAATACATAGACCCACTTACATCAATCACAATAATATGATTGATAGTTTTAGCAACTTCTATGGTTAAGTTAGAATTAACCTCTTGACTAATTAAGTAGTAATCACCATCTAATTTTACATGTTTTTTCATAATTTTTGTTTTAAATTTACACTACATTTTCAATAATCTCACATTCTTCGGCATATGTTCACAAACTTCATCAAACCAACCATATCTTTTTGCTGCTTGATATGAACTCGTTGATTTTTTAAAATATTCATATTTGGTTTTATATTTCTTCGCATCTTTAATACAATTTTCTTTAGTCCATATCAAAACATTACCACCAATAGTACCCGTTTTAGTTTGATTTAATATCTTCCAACCATTTGTTTTATATGCATTAACATAATATTCTTCTTTAATTACGGCATTGTTAATATTAATATAATCAGTAATTTGTTTAAATTTAGGAATAATGGTAGACTCTTTAATGTGTTTATATACCGATGAATTTTCGTCTATTAAGTGAGTTTTTATTCTTTTATTATAGGAATATGTTAAACCAACATAAACATAATTATCACTAAATTCAGCAACATATATACACCTTTTCCTTAATGTACCTGTAATAGTCATATGCTCACAGATATCATCTATCCATTTTTCAATACATGCCTTCACATATGCACTTCCTGATTTTTTCTTAAATTCAACTTTAGTTTTATATTTTAACGCTTCATCTCGACATAATTCATAACTCCAATGAATATTCTGCTTCATATGTGAAGTTATTGTGTCAAGCCATCCCATTTTTAATGCTTTATTATACGCACTTGTAGAGAATTTCTGAAAATCACATTTCTTTGAATACATTAAAGCCTTGTCTTTACATAATTCATATGTCCAGATAAATCTACCCATCACTCAGTTTTTATTTTATTTTCTCAAAATCTAAATTATCTAATATCCCGTTTTCATGAAATATTTTCGGTGCTAATTCTTTCTGACCAATATGACCAGCAATCTTACACAAACCTTTATTTTTACCATATGTAGTAACATGACCACTACTATCGTTATTAATTCCGATAATAATCACCATATCATAATCACATTCCTTGGCAATTTCCTTTGCTTTTGAAATTTTAATTTCTTTACTCATCTTTTTCGGTTTTTTCTAAAATAAATTTTTCCATATCCAACAATTCTTCCATATAAGATTCACCACCCTCTTGACTTCCAAATGTTTGTTTACCATACTCAATTAATGCAAGTAATCTTCTAACATCTTCACCTGAATGAAAACCATTAATTTGCCACTGATTATATTCATCAATAACTTTATTTAATTCTGCTCTCGAATTTTTAACCCAACCAGCATCGTTATTTGCGATATCCCATTTACTTAGAAATCTATAGTTTTTATTTAACATATGTTTTTATTTTATTATTCTTTTATGATTGTTTAGCCACTGCTCAATATACGCTTTATCATTACTAATAAAACCATCAAAACAATCTGCTTGGAAATCTCTTGCGAGTCTTTGTAAATCATCAATGGTTAGAAAATATCCAGATACGATGTTAGCACTAACATTATCTGATGGCACAATCATTTTAGTTTCTTTAACTATCATAAAATTTGTTTTTTTGCAAAAATAATCAATTAAAATATAATTACCAAATTTTTCGTTAATTAAAATATAAAAAAACCCATCAAATTTTGATGGGTTTTTTTATTGCATAATTATTAACCACATTTTCCGTGTCCACAACTCTTACAAGTCAAACATCCTTCAACAAATTCAAGGTTTTCACTCCCACATTCAGGACACTTACCTTTCCCCTTTTCACCATCCTTGATGAAACGTTTAATAACTCTTGCCACACCATTTTTCCATGTATTTAAAACATCATCTCTTAAGTTTAAAGAATCAACTAATTCATATACATAAACTAATGGCATACCATGACGTAAATTTCCTGAAATTAATTTAGCATAATTCCAATATTCTTCATTAAATGCATGATTAACACCAGTATGTATTTGTTTAACACCATTACTGTCAATATATTCAATATCGTAACGTTTTTTCTTGATTTTAATTGAATTTCCATCATCATCTAAACCATCAATTTCAATAATATTTTTAACAACCTCACATTCCTTTATTGAAACAGGTAGAGTGGCTAAACCATTAACCATTTTTCCAACAAACAATTCATATGGTCTTCCATCCATTAAACCAACAACACCAATCCATTTCTCTAAATTATTTTGAAAACGAATAATTTCTGCTTTTAGTCTTTTAGGTCTTTTGGGTGCATGAACCTCTTTAAATAAATTAAGTTTCTCCTTTTCTTTCTTATCAGAATCACTAATTAAAACACCACTACGACTGCCGTCACGATAAACAGTAATTCCCTTACAACCAGTTTTCCAACCAGTTAAATACACAGCAGCAACTACATCTTCGGTGGCATTATTTGGGATGTTAATAGTCGTGCTGATACTATGGTCAATATGTTTTTGAACCCTACCCTGCATTTCAACCTTTTTCACCCAATCAACATCATTTGATGTTGCTTTATAATATGGTGATTTTTTTACTATTTCATTAACTTGTTCAATTGTCATTGATTTCACTACTTTTAAATCATATCCATTAACTTCCAACCAAGTCTCAAATTTATGATGAAAAACTGGATATTCTTGCCAAGCCACTCCTTCATCATCAACGAAATCTATTCTCACATCCTTTTCCTGTGTATTGATTTTCCTTCTTCTCGCATATGCAACAAGAAAACAATTTTCAATCCCTGAAGTTGTTTGTGTTAAAATGCTAACACTTCCGGTTGGTGCAATCGTAAGTAATGCGATATTTCTGCGACCATAACTAACCATTTCATTATATAATTCAGTGTCTTCATCCATTATTCTACGAATAAATGGATTATATTTTTCTCTATTCCAATCACATATTGGAAATGCACCACGTTCTCTAGCCATGACAACCGATGAACGATAGGCTTGAAGTTTTAATATTTTATGAACTTCTTCAGCAAAATCATTTGCGGCATCAGTTCCATAAGTAAATCCAAGTGCCGCCAACATATCACCTTCAGCAGTAATACCTAAACCAGTTCTACGACCCATGAGTGCCATAGTACGAATTTTTTTCCATAGATTTCTTTCGGTTGATTTAATTGCTTCTTCTTCGGGGTCAGAATCGATTTTTTTGAGAATAGCATCGATTTTCTCAATTTCCAAATCAATAATATCATCCATATATCTTTGCGCTTTAATCACATCTGATTTGAATAAATCCCAATCGAAATATGAATTTCTCTCAAATGGATTTACGACATACCCATATAGATTCAATGCAAGTAATCTACAACTATCATACGGAGGAAGTGGTAATTCGCCACATGGATTAGTCGAAGTTTCTATCCATTCTGTCGAATAACATGATGGAATAGACTCATTAATCACGTTATCCCAAAAAAGAATTCCCGGTTCTGCGGATTTCCAAGCATTATGAATGATTTTATTCCATAATTTATTTGCGTTAATTTCTTTAACTACAAGTGGATTATCAGAATCAACAGGGTATTGTTGAATAAATGGTTTATTATTCACCACAGCATTCATAAAATCATCTGTAATTCTTACACTTATATTTGCACCAGTTACTTTCCCATTAGTGAGTTTAGCATCAATAAACGCTTCAGTATCGGGATGTTTAATTGATGTTGAGAGCATGAGAGCACCTCTCCTCCCACTCTGTGCGGTTTCTTTAGTTGAATTGGAATATCTTTCCATAAATGGAACAATACCTGTTGAAGTTAATGCACTGTTTTTAACTATTGATGATTCTGGTCTTATTTTAGATAAATCATGTCCCACACCGCCTCTGCGTTTCATTAATTGGGTTTGCTCTTCATCTATTTTCATTATACCACCATAACTGTCAGCATTGTTTCCAATTACGAAGCAATTTCCCAAACTAACCACTTGAAAATCATTTCCGATTCCAGACATTGGTGAACCCTGTGGAACTATTCTTTTGAATTTTTTTAGTGATGAATATATTTCTTCTTCTGAAACAGGGTTTGGATATTTATTTTCAATTCTCGCTAATTCTCCGGCAATTCTCTTATGCATGTCGTCAGGATTTTTTTCATAAAAATTACCAAAAGAATCTTTTAAGCAGTATTTATTAATCCACACTTCTGCAGCTAACGTATCACCATTAAAATACTCTAAAGCACTTTCATAAATTTCTTTCCTCGAATAAGTTTTTCTATTTTTTTTTATCATTTACTTTATAATTTTTTATAATTTTATTTTTACAAATTTATTCTATATTACCCATAAATACAAGGATTTTTGAAATTCTGAAAAAAATTTTTAAAGATTTTTTACTCTCCTGAGCATTAGATTTTTACAAAAAAAAGGATGTGAAAACACATCCTTTTAACGAAAAATATGAATAGATTAATTATTCATTACTTAAATTTGATTTTTTATCCTTAACCAAGGATTTTGAACGAACACTGAAATCGGCATCGGTTGAACTTATTGAACGATAACTTGTGGTTGCATCATTTAATGTTGCAGACATGTTCATTACACCCATCGTATCGTTGGTATATGTAAATGTGTTTGCACCACTAATACCAAATGATGTACCTACATCAAATGCATCTTGATTAGCAGCCAAATAAATAAAATTCCAATCCTGCTTTTCACAGTCTTTAATTAAATCTTTAATATTATTGATTTTATATTCGGTACTGGCATTTTCATGCCCATCGGTTACAACACATACCAAAACTTTTGTTGGTTTATCATCACCCATTTTAGTAAATCTTGCTTTTTCAGAATTAATTGTTTTACCAATTGCATCATATAAAGCAGTCGTACCACGTGGAAACCATTCTTTAGACGTTAATTCCTTTGCTTTTTTTATATCAACATTATCGTATAACAACTCATACCTATCATCAAATAATGCTACTGTAATTGTTGCATCATCAGGTAATTCTTTTTGTTGTTCAAGAAAAGTATTAAATCCACCAATACTATCTTGCATAATAGATGACATTGAACCGCTACGGTCTAAGATACATATAATATGTGTTTTTTCATTTGATACATCAACATATTCTACTGTTGTTGTGGTAGTTACTTTTTTTAGTTTCTTTTTTTTCTTATCAGTCATTTATATATATATATATATTACTATACTTTAAAGTTATTTTAAGCAAAACTAATAAATATAAATTAAAAATGCAAGCGATTATTATAAAAAATGTACTGCCGAAAGGAATCGAACCTTTATTGTACTTTCGTACCCTGATTAAAAGTCAGGAGCATAGCCATTCTGCCACGACAGTAATTGTGCGTCTGGTAGGATTCGAACCTACGACCCGATGATTAAGAGTCACCTACTCTACCAACTGAGTTACAAACGCATTTGTGGGCAGGGAGGGATTTGAACCCCCAATGTATCTTACGTCACGGTTTTACAGACCGCTTGCTTCACCAATTTGCATACCTACCCGTATGTAGTGGGAGTGGCTGGACTCGAAC
>SL_3KL_010_SEDDRAFT_10005527_pt1 | contig 11328 bp, 12 predicted proteins | sample SodLakKL_010_SED_2_FD_10381 | JGI IMG/M metagenome (IMG submission 10381)
CGGCCTGCAGACGCGGCTGCTGCGCGTACTCTCGGAGGGCACCTTCCACCGCGTGGGCGGCCAGGGCGCCATTCGTGCGGATGTCCGGGTGCTGGCGGCGACGCACCAGGACCTGGAGGCGCGCGTCGCCAGCGGCGATTTCCGCGCCGATCTCTTCCACCGGCTGAACGTGGTGCGCCTGCGCGTGCCGCCGCTGCGCGAACGCCACGAAGACATCCCCGCCCTGGCGCAGCACTTCCTGACGCGCTGCGCCCGCGAACTCGGCGTGAAGTCCAAGCAGCTCGACCCGGCCGCCGCCGCCCGCCTCGCGCGCCACGCCTGGCCGGGCAATGTGCGTGAACTGGAGAACCTGTGCCGCTGGCTGACGGTGATGGCGCCGGGGCGGACCATCGAGGCCACCGATCTGCCCGAGGGCATCACGGATGACACAAGCGCATTCGACAGCGACGACGCCGGCTGGACGCAGGCGCTGCGCCAGTGGGCCGATCAGCGCATCGCCGCCGGTGCCACCGAACTCGGCGACGAGGCGAAGCGCGAGCTGGAGACGGTACTGATTCGCAGCGCCCTCACCGCCACCGCCGGCCACCGCCAACAGGCCGCCCGCCTCCTCGGCTGGGGGCGCAATACCCTCACCCGCCGCATCCAGGAGCTGGGCCTCGAAGTGGATTGATGCGCCCCCGGTGGGACCGAGCTCGCTCGCGAAGGTGGGCGAGCTGACTCCCCGAAGGTGGGACCGAGCTGACTCCCCGAAGGTGGGAGCGAGCTTGCTCGCGAATTCGGCGCTTATGGTAGTACAAGCCGCCGGGCCCGGCACCCTGCTCCGGGGGCCGCTGCAAGCCCTCCCTGGGCGCTCACCAAAGGCCATCCATGGCCTTTGAAAACCCCCTGCGCAGGGCACCGGACCCGGCGGCTTGCCCGAATTTTGTCGTTGGATTCGCGAGCAAGCTCGCTGCCAAGGGTTTTCGGGGTGGGTAGTCAGCGCAGGAGGTATTCCTGCGGCGTCACTGCGGGGATCGGGGACGCAGCAAAGTCCCTGACGTTGCGCGTTACGATGCACGAGCAATCAAGACGCTCGGCGACGGCGGCAACCACTGCGTCCTCGAAGTCCACCCAGCCGAGAGATCGGGCACGTTCGAGTTCATTGCGGCCGACGGTGCCTACGGTCAAGTGATGGAGGAGCCAGGAGAGCGCGCGGTCGGCAGCGGCGCGATCCGCGTAACGGTCTACCAGATAGTGGACGGTAGTGACTGCATGCGCACTCAGCGCACCCGACTCGTCGCCGTGAATAACCTGTTCCAGGACTGCGGCGGATACTCGGTAGTGCGGTTCTCGCTTCTGCAGAACGTCCAGCAGGACGTTCAGGTCGAGCATGATCACGAGCGATGCTTCTCGATCAAGTGTTCGTGGTAGGCGGCTTCGGCATCGAGATCGGGCGGCAGCAGCCCCGTGATCGCATCGAGTTCGGCACTCGGCGTATGGCGCTCAAGCGCCCGCAGCTGCCGCAGATGGCGATCAATCACTTCGGTCATGCTGATGCCGTGCGCCCTGGCGTACGCCTTGGCGAACTCCACGTCCTGCCGAGGCAGGCGAATGGTGATCTTGGTGGTTTCCTCTGCCATGCGACGGGCCCTGACTGTACGGCTTGAGTTTTACGATTGTATGGCATCAGCGGTGCCATGGAAACGCCAGCCGAGACGGAAATCCGGGCGCGGTGGGAGCGAGCTTGCTCGCGAATTCGGCGCTGGTCGTGTTGCAATCCGCCGGCCCCGGTACCCTGCTCCGGGGGCCGCTGCGAGCCCTCCCTGGGCGCTTACCAAAGGCCATCCATGGCCTTTGAAAGCCCCCTGCGCAGGGCACCGGCCCCGGCGGATTGCCCGAATGTTGTCGATTGATTCGCGAGCCCGCTCGCCGTGCACACCAGTGACAACCGAGCGTGAGTGATAGACTGACCACACCGGTCCGCGAGGATCGCATGTGGTCCGAGTAGTCATATAGGGACGCGCGTGGGGTACAGTCGATGCACGCTTTGATTCAGGAGAGGAGGGAGGAGATCGCGGCGATCTGTCGCCGCCATGGCGTGCGCCGCCTCGAAGTGTTCGGCTCCGCGGCACGCGGCGATGACTTCGACCCTGCTGTTTCGGATGTTGACTTCCTGCTGGAAATCGACCCGGAGCGCGGGTCAACATTTTCCATGGCCGATTACTTCGACCTGCGCGACGAACTCGCCCAGGCGCTCGACCGGCCCGTGGATCTCGTATTCCCCGACAGTGTGCGCAATCCCTACGTCCGCGCAGATATCGAACACTCACGCGAGGTGGTCCATGCGGCGTGACGCCCGGGCCTTCCTCTGGGACATCCGTGAAGCCGCTGATCGGGTGAAGGAATTCATCGAGGGCGTGGATGCCGACACATACAGCAACAACGCAATGATCCGTTCCGCAGTGGAGCGACAGCTCGAGATCATTGGCGAAGCACTCAACCAGCTCGCATCCGTCGAACCCGATACTGCTGCACGAATTCCGGAACTGCGTCAGGCAGTCGGCCTTCGCAATATCCTCATCCACGGTTACGCCACGATCGATGACGCTTTGGTCTGGCACACGGCCCGGACTGATGTGCCGAAGCTTCGGGCATGTGTCGCCCAACTTCTGGATACATATTGCTGACACGTGGGTAATGGCTCGCCCCCGCCGCATCCAGCAGCTTGGCCTCGAAGTGGATTGAGACGCCGTGGTGGGAGCGAGCTTGCTCGCGAATTCGGCGTTTGTGGTTTTGCAAGCCGCCGGGCCCGGTACCCTGCTCCGGGGCCCGCTGCAAGCCTTCCCTGGGCGCTACTGTGCGGCCATCCATGGCCGCACACGACCCCTGCGCAGGGCACCGGGCCCGGCGGCTTGCCCGGGTGTTGTCGATTGATTCGCGAGCAAGCTCGCTCCCACCAGTTCTGGGTGTGGTGTGGGGACAGTCAGGACTCCGGGCGCACCAGCAGGAGGTCGACGAAGACTTCGGTTTCGCGGCCGATGCTGCCGTCCTTGACCCACTCCTCGCTCCCCACGTCCCACTCCAGCGGCTCCATGGTCAGGCCGCCGTCCATGGAAGCGGTGACCTTGCCGTTCACGCGGGCTTCGTCGTCCTTTTCCTCCCAGGTGAAGGGCAGGGTGACTTCATGGGTGATGTCGCGGATGGTGAGATTGGCGACGGCCTGGTATTCATTGCCCTCTATGTGCTCGATGCGGGTCGTGCGGAAGTAGGCCTCCGGAAACTCTTCGAACCAGAAGAACTCGGGCTCGGCGAGGGCCTGGTCGCGGTCGCGCGAGCCGGTTCTGGCACTGGTGACGTCGACGGTGACGTCGAATTCGCTGGCCTCGAGATCGTCCGCGGAGAAGCGCATGTCGGCGCTGAAGTCGAATCGGCCCTCGAAGCGGCTGCCCATCTGGGTGGTGGCGAAGCCGAGGATGCTCTCCTCGTGGACGACCTCCCATTCGTCGGCGCCCAGGGCGGACGTCGGGAGCAGGATCGACAGCGCCAGGACAAGGGCTGGCGGCAGGAAAATGGCTGGCAGGCGCATGGGTGGTATCACCCTCCCCGGATCGGGTCGCTGGCACGCGAGAACGGCAGCATGCGCACGAGGACGCCGTCGCCGTTGACGAAGTGGTGTTTCAGCGCGGCGAGCACGTGCAGAACGACGAGCACGCAGATCGCGATGAACAACCAGTAGTGGACGATGGCCGCGCCGTCCTGGACCGCCGATTGGTCGGCGCTCTCGGGAACGATATTCGGCACCTCGAACAGGCCGTAGAGCTGCATGGGAAAGCCGGAGGCGGAGTGGATGACCCAGCCGGACAGGGGCATGGCGATCATCAGCAGATAGAGCGCGAAGTGGCTGCAGTGCGCGGCCACACGCTGCCACGCCGACATGGTCGGTGGCAGTTCGGGCGTCGGGTTGGCCAGGCGCCACAGGATGCGCAGCACGACCAGGCCCAGTACGGTCAGACCCACACTCTTGTGCCAGAAGAACGCATCCATCTGGGCCGGGGACATGGGCAGCCCGGCCGCGTAGAGGCCGAGGCCCATGTTGCCGAGGATGGCGATGGCAACGACCCAGTGGAGGAACTTGGCAACGGCGCCCCAGTTGGCCCGTGTATTGCGCAAGCGCATCGGTAATGTCTCCCGGCGGCAGGCTGGCCGGCGGCCCGCGCGCGGCGCGCCGCCGGACGGTTCAGTCGAGATCGGCCTCGCGCGGCATCTCGGAGGAGATGTGAATCGTGACTTCGTCGCCCACGGCCGGTACGTACATGTCGAGGTCGAAGTCGCTGCGCAGGACCTCCGTTTCGGCGTCGAAGCCGATGGTTCGGGCGCCGCTGACGGGGTTGTCGGCGATCTGGTTGATGGTCACGTCGAGCGTGACGTCATGGGTGATGCCCTTGATGGTCAGTTCGCCGTCCACCCGGTAGCGGTCATCGCCATCGGCGCGGATCCCGGTACTGGTGAAGCGGAGTTCCGGGTACTCCTCGACGTGGAAAAAGTCATCGCTGCGCAGATGCTCCGTGAAATCGGCGCGCCCGGTGTCGACGCTGTGGGCATCGATGGTGACATCGACTTCGCTGGCGCCCGGATCATCTTCGTCGAAGTGCAGTGTGCCGGTCATGTCGCGGAAGTAGGCGCTGGTGGTCGAGAAGCCGAGGTGGTCCCAGCTGAAGCGGATCTCGGTGTGATCCCGGTCGAAGACGTACTCCTCGGCGGCGATCGCTGTCGATGCGACCGTCAGGCCGGTCGGCAGGATGCAGAGCAGGGCGAGCCGGCAAACGAGTGCGTGTGCGTTACGGGTCATGGTCTAGTTCCTTGTCGTTGCTGTAGTGCCCGGAATCGGTGCGGGTCTGTCGAGGTCGGGCAGTACTCGCTGCGGACCCTGGTCGATCTGGAAGTTTCCCTGCAGGCCGTCGGTCAGTGGATCCTCGGCGAGTCGGCCCCGCTGCTGACTGCGCACGTCGTTCAACCGCGCGCGCAGTCGATGCTCGGCGTTCGAACCGGGCTCGGCCGTATCGAGCCCCAGCTCCAGTTGGCGTGCGGCGTGATCATATCGGTGCTGGCGCACATAGGACTCCGCCAGTGCCTCGCGGCTGGCCACACTGTTGCCCGCCTCCTCCTGGGCCCGGCCGAGAGCATGCCAGACATCCGCCGGCGCGTTCCTGTTTTCGCGTGTGAACCGGGTCAGGATGCCGGCCGCGCGCGCGGGTTCGTCCTGCTCGCGCAGCATTTCGGCGTGCGCCAGCGGCACGGGCCACGCCGAGGGATGCAGGTCGGCGGCCTGGCGGAAGTAGTCCTGCGCGCTCTCCGGGTCGCCCATTGCGCGGGCGGCATCGGCCGCCGCGAGCAGCAGGTACAGGTTGTCGCGATGCTGCCCGCGCACCCGGGCGATCCGATCCGCTGCGGGCCCCGGCCGATCTCGCGCCAGGTCGAGCAGGGCCAGGCCGTACTGCCGCCCGGATTCGCGGTAGGCGTCATCCTGCACCCCCTGTTCCGACCAGCGGTTGAAGAGAACGCCGGGATCGCTGGCGCGGGCGCTCAGCAGGCGTGCACGCATGAGCTGGAAATCGAGGCTGTCGCGGCGCTGGCCTTCACGCGAGAGTTCGCGCGCGCGATCACGGGACTCGGCGAGGCGATTGGCTGAGAGCGGGTGTGTTCGCAGGTACTCGGGTGCCGCATCGATCGCGCCCATCTCCTGGCGCATGAGGATCTCGAAGAATTCCGCCATGCCCTCGGGATCGAATCCGGCATCGGCCAGGATGCGAATTCCGATCTGGTCCGCTTCGCGCTCGATCGAGCGGGTGAAGTCGATCTGGCGCTGCGCCTGGCGCCCGATGCCGGTCACAATCGCGGCCTGCCCGGCCTGGGGATTGACCGTGCCGATGAGGATGCCGGCGACGATCTGGGCCAGGGAGGCCGGGGCCGCCTGCTGCTGATCGGCGATGGCGCGCGCGATGTGGCGCTGGCTGACGTGGGCGATTTCGTGTGCAAGGACGCCGGCGAGTTGCGTCTCGTTGCCGGCTTCGCTGATCAGTCCGGTGTACATGCCGATGTATCCGCCCGGGGCTGCGAGGGCGTTGATCCGGTTCTCGTGAATGACGAAGAACGTGTAACCGTCCATCGGTCTTGAATCGGTCTGCGCCGCGAGACGCTGGCCAAGACTGTCGACATAGAATGTCAGCTGCGGATCCCGGTCAATGTCCAGCGTCCGGCGTGCATGGATCAGGAGGTGGCGACCGACGCGTGCCTCGTCCCGGGGCGACAGGACCCGGTCAGCCGGTTCGCCCAGTTGCGGAAGGCGGACCTCGGCGCGCGGACTGTTGTCGGCGAACGGCGCCAGGGCCAGCAGCAGGGTGCAGAGCAGGGCAATGGGCAGGCGCAGGCGCATGGGGTTCCGTGAAGGGCTCGGCTTCGACAGCATCCGACCCCGGTTTGGGATCCACAGTTCCATCATCGGCATTATGCCGGTGTCAGTACCATGACACACCCACCCGTGTGGGTGAGGGCCGCCGCTGGCGGATGAGGCGGGCAGTGAATCGCTCGATCGGGCCGTGAAATCCGGTCAACAGCGTATTACACTGTCAAGTCGCGTGCCGAGCCGGCCACGGGCAGGTTCCCGTGCCCGGAAGCAATGCCAACCCGAGAGGAGTGCAGACCGTGGAATTGTCCGGTGGTGAAATCGTGATGGAGGCCCTCAAGCGTGAGGGCGTGGAGCACATCTTCGGTTATCCGGGTGGTGCCGCGCTTCATATTTATGACGCGCTGTACCAGCAGGACGCGGTAGAGCACATCCTCGTACGCCACGAGCAGGGCGCGGTACATGCCGCCGATGGCTATGCCCGCTCGACGGGCAAGCCGGGTGTCGTGCTCGTGACCTCGGGCCCCGGCATCACCAACTGCGTGACCGGTATCGCCACCGCGCACATGGATTCCATCCCGCTGGTGGTGCTGTCCGGCCAGGTGCCGACGCGTGCGATCGGCTCGGATGCCTTCCAGGAGTGCGATGCGACCGGCATCACTCGCCCCTGCGTCAAGCACAACTTCATGGTCACGCGGCTGGAGGATCTGGCCGCCACCATGCGCAAGGCGTTCTATGTCGCCACCAGTGGTCGGCCGGGCCCGGTCGTGATCGATATCCCGAAGGATATTACCGCGCCCAATATCAAGATCCCGTTCCGGTATCCGGAAAAGGTCGAGATGCGCTCGTACAATCCGACCGTCAAGGGGCACCCGGGGCAGATCCGCAAGGCTGTGGATCTGCTGATTTCGGCTCAGCGGCCGATGATCTACACGGGTGGCGGCGTGATCCTCTCCGAGGCCTCGGAAGAGCTCACGACCCTGACGCGCGAACTCGGTTATCCGATCACCAATACGCTGATGGGCCTGGGCGCCTACCCGGCAACCGACCCGCAGTTCGTCGGCATGCTCGGCATGCATGGCACGTACGAGGCCAACATGGCGATGCATGAATGCGACGTGCTGCTCGCCATCGGCGCCCGTTTCGATGACCGGGTCACCGGCGAACTCGAACACTTCTGTCCGCACGCCCGGATCATTCACATCGACGTCGATCCGGCCTCGATTTCGAAGACCGTGCACGTGGATGTGCCGATCGTGGGCGATGTCCGCCATGTCCTGCGCGACATGATCGCCGTGCTCACGGCCAGCGATCGCCGCGCGGATCCGCAGGTGATCGAGACGTGGTGGGAGCAGATCCACCGCTGGGCCGCCACGGACTGCCTCTGGTATGACCGCGAGAGCAGCCTGATCAAGCCGCAGTACGTGATCGAGAAGATCAATGAACTCACCCACGCCAGCGGCCGCGATACCTACGTGACCTCGGATGTGGGGCAGCACCAGATGTGGGCGGCGCAGTTCTACCAGTTCGACAAGCCAAGGCGCTGGATCAACTCCGGCGGCCTCGGCACCATGGGTTTCGGTCTGCCGGCCGCAATGGGGGTGAAGCTCGCGCACCCGGAGTCCGACGTGATCTGCGTGACGGGTGAAGCCAGCATCCAGATGTGCATTCAGGAGCTGTCGACGATGAAGCAGTATGACCTGCCGGTCATCGTCGCCAACCTCAACAATCGCTACATGGGCATGGTCCGCCAGTGGCAGGAGTTCTTCTACTCCAAGCGCTACTCGCACTCCTACGTGGACGCGCTGCCGGACTTCAAGGCCCTGGCCGAGAGCTACGGTCATGTAGGTGTGCGGGTCGACAAACAGGGTGATGTGGAGGGAGCCATTCGCGAGGCCCTGGCCAATCGGGATCGGTTGACGTTCCTCGACTTCATTACCGACCAGACCGAGAACGTCTACCCGATGATCGCGGCGGGCAAGGGGCATCACGAGATGCACCTGGCCTCCGAACGCGAACTTGCATAACCAGAAAGGGCTGTTCATGCGGCACATCATTTCCCTGCTGCTGGAAAACGAGTCCGGCGCACTCTCGCGAGTCGCCGGGCTTTTTTCCGCACGCGGTTACAACATCGAATCCCTGACCGTGGCGCCGACGGCTGATCGCTCGCTGTCGCGCATGACCATCGTGACGACGGGCACCGACGAGGTCGTCGAGCAGATCACCAAGCAGCTGAACAAGCTGGTCGACGTGGTACGGCTCACGGACCTGACCGAATCCGCGCATGTCGAGCGCGAGATGATGCTGATCAAGATCCGGGCCGAGGGTTCGCAGCGCGACGAGATTCGCAGCCTCGTCGAGATCTTCCGCGGCCGTATCGTCGATGTCACCGAGAAGAGCTACATCGTCGAGATGACCGGTGATGGCGCCAAGATCGACGCCTTCATGAATGCGCTCGGTGAGCATTCGGTGCTCGAGGTCGTGCGCTCCGGCACCACCGGTATCGCCCGGGGGGAGAAGATCCTGCGTTACTGATCGCACCGGTTGCGGAACCGGTAGCCATACCGCAGCAGGCCGCCCTCGGGCGGCTTTGCCTGTTAGTGCATTCGTCAATGGAGAATGGGTCCACCATGAACGTCTACTACGATAAAGACATCGATCTCGCCATGATCACGCGCCGGACGGTTGCCGTCATCGGCTACGGCTCGCAGGGCCATGCCCACGCCAACAACCTCAAGGAGTCGGGTGTTGATGTGGTGGTCGGCCTGCGCCCGGGATCGGGATCCGAACAGAAGGCAACCAACGCCGGCCTGCGGGTCGCGCCGATCGAGCAGGCGGCCGCCGAGGCCGATGTGGTCATGCTGCTCGCGCCCGACGAACACCAGAAGGCCATTTATGACGGCCAACTGGCGGCGAACATGAAGGAGGGGGCAGCACTCGCCTTCGCCCACGGTTTCAATATCCATTTCGGCCAGGTCGAACCGCGTCCGGATATCGACGTGATCATGATCGCGCCGAAGGGCCCCGGCCATCTGGTGCGCTCGACCTATACGCAGGGCGGCGGTGTGCCCAGCCTGATTGCCGTCGAGCAGAATGCCAGCGGCCAGGCGCGCGAGATCGCGCTGGCCTATGCCTCGGCGAACGGCGGTGGCCGGGCCGGCATCATCGAGACCACGTTCCGCGAGGAAACCGAGACCGACCTGTTCGGAGAACAGGCTGTACTCTGTGGTGGCACGACCGCGCTGGTGCAGGCCGGTTTCGACACACTGGTCGAGGCGGGTTATGCGCCGGAAATGGCGTACTTCGAGTGCCTGCACGAGCTCAAGCTCATCGTTGATCTGCTCTATGAGGGCGGTATCGCGAACATGCGCTACTCGATCTCCAACACGGCCGAGTACGGCGACTTCACCCGCGGCCCGCGGATCGTCACCGAGGAGACGCGCGAGGAAATGCGCCGGATCCTGAGCGAGATCCAGTCGGGCGAGTTCGCGCGCGAGTTCATCCAGGAAAACCAGTGCAATGCCGTGACGCTGAAGGCCATGCGGCGCCTGGGTGCCGAGCATGAAATCGAGCACGTGGGCGAACGCCTGCGTTCGATGATGCCCTGGATCGCCGCCTCGAAGATCGTCGACCGCTCGAAGAATTGAGCGGTCGTGACCGGCAGCGGCAGGGAGGGGCCTGCGGGAGCATCGCGTGCGTTTGCTGAAGCTGTTCCGTATTCCTTTCTTCGCTGCGGTGCTGATCGCACTCGGGGCGATGCTGGCGGGTGCGTGGTTGACGACGGCCCTGGCAATGCTGGCGGCGGGCGGTGTGTTCGTGCTCGGGCGCGATCCCGTGCACGATGTACCGTCGCGGCCGCTGGGTGTCGTCAGCCCGGTGGATGGCCGGATCACGGTCGTCGACGAGCGCGAGGATCCCTTTCTCGCGCGTCCGTCGCTGGTCGTGCGGATGCGCCAGGGGGTGTTCGCGCCCGCAGTGCTGCACAGCCCCATCGAGGGGCGTGTGCAGCACATCTGGTGCGGCCACTCGATGCCGGCAACCGACGACGGCGCCGTGGTTGCGATCCACGTGTCGACGGACGAGGGTGACGATGTCGTCTTCAGCCTCTCCCGTCCCTGGCTCCCCGGACCCCTGAGCTGGAGCGTGCAGCCCGGGGAGCGCGTCGGCCAGGGACTGCGCAAGGGTCTGGCCGGGTGGGGGCGGCACGTGTCGATCTACATGCCGCCGGGCAGCATGCCTGAGGTACAATTGCAGGATCGAGTCCGGGCGGGCGTCGACGTTATCTCCCGCCTGGAGCATTCGGTCTGAGCGGACCCGGGAGCACGCCATGACCGAGCGCGAAAGCAAGAGCCCAGTTTCGGCGGAATCGTCCACTGCGGCGGAGACGGGGGAAACGCCGCCCGCACGCCGCCGCCGCAGAGGCATCTATCTGTTGCCGAGCCTGTTCACGACCGGCGCCCTCTTCGCCGGCTTCTACGCCATGATCGCGGCGTTGCAGCACGATTTCGCAGTGGCGGCGATCGCGGTCGTCGTGGCGCTGGTGCTCGATGGCCTCGATGGCCGGGTAGCCCGGCTGACGAACACCCAGAGCGAATTCGGGGCAGAGTACGACAGCCTGTCGGACATGGTGTCGTTTGGCGTGGCGCCCGCAGTCATCGTCTACCTCTGGTCACTGCAGCATTTTTCCGACCTCACCCTGGCGTGGGGCCATCTCGGCTGGCTGGCCGCCTTTGTCTATGCCGCCTGTGCGGCGTTGCGACTGGCCCGGTTCAACACCCAGGTCGGCAAGACCGACAAGCGCTTCTTTCAGGGCCTCGCCAGCCCTTCGGCCGCCGTGGTCATGGTCGGGTTCGTCTGGTTCTGCCGCGATCTCGGCATCAGTGGCGAGGATGCCGTGGTCGCCTCCCTGTTCGTGACCCTGGCCGCAGGCCTGCTCATGGTCACCA
>SL_3KL_010_SEDDRAFT_10005528_pt1 | contig 11327 bp, 14 predicted proteins | sample SodLakKL_010_SED_2_FD_10381 | JGI IMG/M metagenome (IMG submission 10381)
CAGACCGGACAATGTTACTGCTGATCGAACCGGGATCATCCGGATCATGACTGTATACTGTTACCTTTCTCCCCATCCGGTCCAGTAAACCCAGTCCGTTACCCGAACCGAACCACATTCTGCCGAAAGAATCTTCGTAGATGGGAACATGTCCGCTAAAATATGAAACACCCTCAGGATGGGAATGGTAATCAATGTGTTCAAAGATGCCTGTTTCCGGGTCAAACCTGTCAATCCCCAGCGGTGTCTTCACCCATATGGTACCCGATCTGTCATCATATACACCCATAACGTTGTTGTGGCTCAGCGAATGTATATTATCCGGCTCATTCCGGTAAACCTTAAAGGACTCACTTCTCCTGTCAAACCTGTTAAGGCCGTCTTCCGTTGCAACCCAGATATAACCGTGATTATCTTCAATTAACGCGTTTATGGTACTATTGGACAATGACTCTCTATCCGACGGCTGATGTTTATATACCCTGAATCCGTAACCGTCAAATTTGTTCAGGCCGTATTGGGTGCCTATCCACAGGAACCCGTAGGAATCAATCATCATAGTATTGACCGCGATCTGCGACAATCCCTCGTTAAGACTGTAGCCGGTGATCCTGATATTATTTCCTGTTCCTGCCAGACCGGCAAGATGGGTTAAAAAGACAAAAGACACAATTACCAGCAATCTTAAAGCTTTACCCGAAGCTGTCGGGAGTCCGGGGCACCAACGCGGCTTCAGATCGGGGAGGATATATGCAGCATCTAAAGATTGACGGTAGAATTTCACTGTCGGCAAAGAGTTTTCTGTTCAACCCTGCTAATTTACTATTTCTTGTCTACAGAGTACACAGAAGAAAAGAAAAACCGGCATTTATTAGCCGGTTCTGTCTTTGGCCAGTAACAAATTACATGCCTGCCTGTTTTTTAAACCAGTCAAGCGGATGTGATGTAGGTCTCTCAATAGGTAATCCGTATGCCCTGTCCCAGCAAAGTGAGGCTAGTACGCCAAGAGAACGTGATACCCCGAAAAGTACCGTATAAAAATCAAATTGCTTAATTCCGTAATGCATCAGCAACACTCCTGACCCTGCATCTACATTGGGCCAGGGATTCTTTATCTTGCTAATGCTGCCCAGAACTTCCGGCACCACTTCAAAGAGGCATCTCATTGTAATCAGCCATGGATCATCTGGCAGGTATTTCTGGCCAAAATCAAGCTGGGCGGTGAACCTGGGATCTGTTTTGCGCAGCACAGCATGTCCGTAACCAGGTATTACCTTGCCTTCCTCAATCTGGTGCAGTACATATTTCCTTATCTTATCCTTGTCATCGCATGCCGGACCAATCTCTTCGATCATGTTGAACATCCACCTGATGACCTCCTGGTTTGCAAACCCGTGTAGCGGTCCGGCAAGTCCGGCCATACCTGCAGCAAATGAATAATAGGGATTGCTGAGGGCTGAACCGACAAGATGGGTTGTATGCGCCGAGACGTTCCCTCCCTCATGGTCTGAATGAAGAAACATGTAAAGACGAAGAAGTCGTTGGACTTCATAATTATCGTATCCCATCATATGGGCAAGGTTTGCAGCCCAGTCCAGAGAAGGATCAGGATCGATATGTTTGTTATCATGATACATTCGGCGGTAGATATAGGCGGCAACCCTGGGAAGCCTTGCTATCAGATCCATTACATCCTCATAGGTCTGGTCCCAGTGTTCCTGTTTACCCATACCATCCAGATAGGCTGCCATAAACTTTGAATCTCTTGCCATAGCAAGTATGGCTGATGAAAACTGAATCATCGGGCGGGTATCGGTTGGAAATGCATCCAGCACCTTATAAACATAACCGGGCAGTTCTGACCGGGAATCCCACTCCTTGCTGAGCGCATCAACATCTTCCTTTGTCGGTAGCTCATCGAGCAACATCAAATAAAACAAACCTTCAGGAAGTGGTTCCCCCTCCGGATTCCTTTTGGGAAGTTTCTCCCGAAGTTCAGGGATGGAATAACCCCTGAAACGGATACCTTCTTCAGGATCGAGCTTTGAAGTATCGCAAAGGAGGCTGACAGTTCCTTTCATGCCTCTGAGCACGCTTCCAATGGTAACCTCGCCAATAACTTTATCTGAATGATCGGCCAGCAACTTTTTCAGCTCTGCAACCTTTGGCAAAGCTTTTTCAACAAACTTCTTCTTTATCGGGTCCATAATCGCAAATTATATGATAAATGTCATAAAAAGATAAAACTAACAAAAATCATCAATTATGCAAAATATTCTGACCTGCATCGCAGAAATAACACCCCTGGCAAAGTCCCATATTGTCCGGACAAAAAAAAGGGGGCCTGAAGCCCCCGATTAAATTATGATATAAAACCCAACCCTATTTCCTGAAATACCTGAAGCTCTTACCGGGATATTTCGCAAGGTCCCCCAGTGTCTCCTCTATCCGGAGAAGCTGGTTGTACTTGGCAACCCTGTCAGAGCGGGAAGCCGAGCCTGTCTTGATCTGGCCCGTGTTCAGGGCTACTGCCAGGTCGGCAATAAAGTTGTCTTCGGTCTCTCCCGACCGGTGCGAAATAACCGATGTCATCCGGTGCTGAGTTGCAAGCTGAACGGCATTAATAGTTTCGGTGAGAGTTCCGATCTGGTTCACCTTGATGAGGATGGAATTGGCAGATCCCTCATCAATACCTCTTTGCAAACGTTTCACATTTGTCACAAAAAGGTCGTCGCCAACAAGCTGAACTTTGTCACCTACAGCCCTGTAAAGGGCATTCCAGCCTTCCCAGTCATCCTCGTCAAAGCCGTCCTCAATTGAAACGATGGGATATTTCTCAACCCAATCTTTCCAGAAATCTACAAGCTGTGTATTGGTAAATGTTTGTCCGGTAGACTCAAACTCGTACACTTTCTTTTCTTTATTGTAGAACTCAGATGCCGCGGCATCAAGAGCTATTACAATGTCCTCACCGGGTTTGTAACCTGCCTGCTTGACTGCTTCAAGTACAACCTCTATCGCCTCTTCGTTTGATCCGAGGTTCGGGGCAAAACCACCCTCATCGCCAACATTGGTCGAATGCCCGCTTTTTTTCAAAACATTCTTGAGGTTGTGAAACACTTCTGCTCCCATGCGAAGAGCTTCTGAGAATGAAGATGCACCAACAGGCATTATCATAAACTCCTGGATGTCGATCTTATTATCGGCATGTGATCCTCCGTTAAGGATATTCATCATTGGAACAGGGAGAGTATTGGCATTTACACCGCCAATATACCTGAAAAGGTCTTGTCCGGTCGAGGCGGCAGCAGCACGTGCAACAGCGAGTGACACTCCAAGGATAGCATTGGCTCCAAGCTTTCCTTTATTTTCTGTGCCGTCAAGCCTTATCATAGCCTCATCAATACCATTCTGATCCTGTACATCATATCCTGTCAGCTCGTCATTGATTACCGTATTGACGTTATTAACAGCATTCTCAACGCTTTTACCTAAATATTTAGTCTTGTCACCATCACGCAGTTCCACTGCTTCGTGAACACCTGTAGAGGCTCCTGAAGGTACGGCAGCACGTCCGAAGAAACCGCTTTCGGTTATAACTTCAACTTCAACTGTTGGATTCCCGCGGGAATCAAGAATTTGTCTGGCATGTATCCGGGCAATTTGTCCCATAGTATTAGAATTTTTAGTAATTAATTATTGTTTAACAAAAAGGACAAGGATCAATATCCTCATCCTTTTGTACTTGAAGGTGACCTATATCTTATTGTCAGGATTTCTCTTCATCGGAAGGCTTCTCTTTGTCATCGGGAGTTTCCTCCTTCTTCTCTTCTGCAGCAGGGGCTTCTTCAATCTTATCTTCTGCGGCCGGAGCTTCCTCCTTCTTCTCTTCTGCGACCGGAGCTTCCTCCTTCTTCTCTTCTGCGGCCGGAGCTTCATCCTTCTTCTCTTCTGCTTCGGGGGCTTCTTCAGCTATGTCTTCTGTCTTAACATCCTTCTCAGGAACAGTCTTCCTGGCTTCACCGGCAGCCGGAGCTTCACCGGCAGCGGCTCCCCTGCCCCTGCGTCCTCTTCTGCTGCGCTTGGCTGCAGGCTTTTTCTCCTTCTGTGCTTCCAGCATATTCTCGTTGTAATCAACCAACTCGATTATGCACATATCGGCATTGTCGCCAAGCCGGTTTCCGGTACGCAATATCCTTGTATATCCTCCCGGGCGGTCGGCAACCTTTAGCGAAACTTCACGAAAAAGTTCAGAAACAGCAAACTTGTTTTTCAGATAGCTGAAAACCATCCTCCTTGAGTGGGTGGAATCATCTTTCGACCTGGTGATAAGTGGTTCCACATATATCCTTAATGCCTTCGCCTTGGCAACAGTTGTAGTGATCCTTTTGTGCAGAATAAGCGAAGAAGCCATATTTGCCAGCATGGCCTTCCTGTGAGAACTGGTCCTCCCCAAATGATTTAACTTCTTTCTGTGTCTCATTTCTATTAATCCTTGTCTAATTTATACTTTGATATATCCATCCCGAACGTAAGGTTCATCGATTCAAGAAGCTCATCAAGCTCGGTAAGTGACTTCTTCCCGAAATTCCTGAATTTAAGCAGGTCATTCTTGTTAAACTTGACAAGGTCGCCTAGCGTCTCAACTTCTGCAGCTTTCAGGCAGTTCAGGGCACGAACCGAAAGGTCCAGGTCCACAAGCCTCGACTTAAGAAGTTGCCTCATATGGAGAACCTCTTCATCAAACTCTTCGTTGGCAAATTTCTCATCAGTTTCCAGGGTTATCTTTTCATCAGAAAAAAGCATCAGGTGATAGATGAGAATTTTTGCTGATTCCTTAAGTGCATCCTTGGGATGAATAGAACCATCGGTCTGTATCTCAAAAATCAGCTTCTCATAGTCTGTTTTCTGCTCCACCCGGTAATTCTCTACTGTGTATTTCACATTCTTAATAGGAGTGAATATCGAATCCATAGCTACCAGGCCGAATTCGGTATCGGCAGGTTTGTTCTCCTCTGATGGAACGTATCCGCGGCCTTTTGAAATATTCAACTCAAGCTGCAGCTTTGTGTCAGGTTCCATATGGCAAATAACGTGCTCGGGATTAAGAACCGCAAAACCACTCAGGAACTTGGTGAGGTCGCCTGCCTTGATTTCATCCTGGCCGGATATCGAGATCGTTACCTTCTCTCCTTCAGTATCTTCAATCTGTTTTTTGAACCTTACCTGTTTGAGGTTAAGGATAATTTCAGTCACATCTTCGAGAACGCCGGTTATGGTCGAAAATTCATGGTCAACACCTGCTATCTTGATCCATGTAATTGCATACCCCTCAAGCGAGGAAAGCAAAACCCTTCTAAGCGCATTCCCAATTGTGATCCCATAGCCCGGTTCGAGAGGACGGAATTCGAATTTCCCGACCATATCGGTAGATTCGATCATTATGACTTGTTCTGGTTTCTGAAATGCTAATACTGCCATTACAATTTTATTTTGAGTACAATTCTACAATCAATTGTTCTTTTATGTTTTCGGGGATATCTTCCCTTTCAGGCATATTCAAAAACCTTCCTCTCATCTGTTCCGAATTCCATTCTATCCATGAGTAAACATTCCTTTTTCTCCCGCTGAGTGATTCGGTGATGACCTCGAGTGATTTTGACTTCTCCCTGACACCAACATACTGGCCGGCCCTGACCAGATAGGAGGGAATATTCACAACCTTCCCGTCAACAGTTATGTGCCTGTGAGTTACAAGCTGACGCGCAGCAGCCCTGGTAGGTGCTATACCCATTCGGTAAACCATGTTATCAAGCCTGGATTCAAGAAGCTGAAGAAGAACTTCACCGGTAATGCCTTTGGCCCGGGATGCTTTCTTGAAAAGGTTGGAGAACTGGCGCTCCAGGATACCGTATGTGTATTTTGCCTTCTGTTTTTCCTGTAACTGCACACCATACTCGGAAGTTTTCTTGCGTTTCCTCATATTACCATGCATTCCGGGAGGATAGTTCTTTTTTTCAAGTACTTTGTCAGCTCCGAATATCGGTTCGCCGAATTTTCTTGCGATTTTGGTTCTTGGTCCTCTGTATCTTGCCATTTCTTAAAATAGATTATTATATTTTCTCAATCAGTTCCATTTATACACGCCTGCGTTTGGGCGGACGACAACCGTTGTGTGGTAAAGGGGTTACGTCAACTATCTCGGTAACCTCTATTCCGGATGTATGTATTGTCCTTATGGCAGATTCACGGCCCGAACCGGGTCCCTTGACAAAAACCTTTACTTTGCGCAGCCCCAGGTCATAAGCTTTCTTGGCACAATCGGCCGCTGATACCTGGGCGGCATAAGGAGTGTTCTTCTTTGAACCTCGAAACCCGTTTTTCCCGGCAGACGACCATGAAATGACCTGTCCGTTGTTATTTGTAAGGGTAACAATAATATTGTTGAATGAAGCATGTATATGGGCCTGACCTACGGGCTCCACCTTGACGACCCTCTTTCTTGATGTACCTGTTTTTTTAGCCATATTTAACTATTTATTTGGTTGCCATTTTCTTGTTGGCAACAGTTTTCTTTCTGCCCTTGCGGGTCCTTGCATTGTTCTTGGTGCTCTGTCCCCGCACAGGCAATCCGATACGGTGGCGGATGCCCCGGTAACACCCGATGTCCATCAGGCGTTTGATATTCATCTGTACGGATGAACGCAGTTCACCTTCTACCTTAAGCTTTTCATTGATGATATTCCTGATACCCGACAATTGGCTGTCATCCCAGTCCTTCACCTTTATACTCCAGTCTATTCCGGCCTCACTCAGTATTTGCCGGGCTGTGCTGCGTCCTATCCCGTAGATATAGGTGAGTCCTACCTCACCCCTTTTGTTTTTTGGTAAATCTACACCGACAATTCTTGCCATAATCTGTATTTAATTTTAATTTGGTTGCATTGAAGAATATTTATCTGTTCCGGCTACCCGGCGCAAATTGCGCGGGCCGGGAATCCGGTCATTTTATCCCTGTCTTTGCTTAAACTTGGGATTTTTTTTGTTAATTACATACAAACGTCCTTTCCTGCGAACTATCTTGCATTCCGCACTTCTCTTCTTAACTGAGGCCCTGACCTTCATAACCGATTGTTTTTAATTATTTATACCTGTAAGAAATTCTTCCTTTTGTAAGGTCGTAAGGTGACATCTCAACTTTGACCTTGTCGCCCGGGAGGATCTTGATATAGTGCATCCTCATCTTCCCGGAAATATGGGCAATAATTGTATGCCCATTCTCAAGTTCAACCTTAAACATCGCATTGGATAAGGCTTCAACGATTGTTCCATCCTGTTCTATGGCCTTTTGTTTTGCCATGGTAAACCTTTGTTTTTGGTTAATAAGACTTCTTCAATATACTCAAATGTTGACAGGATATCAGCAGAGTTCCCGGTTACTGCAACTGCAAGCTCATAATGCGCCGATGGTTTGTTATCCCTTGTCCGTATCGTCCATCCATCAGGTTCCTGCATGATCATACGGCCCCCGAGATTTATCATGGGTTCGATACACAAAACCATACCTTCCTTCAGGAGCGGACCTCTCCCCCGTTTACCGTAGTTGGGAACTTCAGGATCTTCATGCAGGTTGGTACCAATCCCGTGCCCAACCATTTCACGCACAACCGTAAACCCAGCACCCTCAGCGTGTTTCTGGACAGCGTAACCTATATCTCCGATCCTTTTACCCTTTACAGCCTGCTCAATTCCCCGGTAAAGAGCTTCGCAGGTTATTCTGAGCAACTCTGCCACATGCCGGTCAACCTCACCCACTGCAAAGGTGTAGGCAGTATCGCCGTAAAACCCTTTCATCTTTACACCGCAATCGACCGACACGATATCCCCCTCTTTCAGGACATAGTCAGACGGTATGCCATGGACAACCTGCGAATTGACCGATGTACAGAGTGTTTTAGGAAACCCGTTATAACCTTTGAAACCAGGCTCCGCACCGTTATCACGTATATATTGTTCTGCTGTACGGTCAAGTTCAAGGGTCGTCACGCCTGGTGCCACAATAGCGGCGACCTCTGCCAGCGTACGTGAAACAAGCAGGTTACACTCCCGCATGATCTCAATCGCTTCCCTTGTCCTGTCATCCAACATCAAAGAACTTGTATTATTATTTCAGGTCAGATAGCGCCTCCCCCGCTTCTTCCCTTAATTCTGCCTGTTTTCATCAGACCGTCATAATGCCTCATCAGCAAATGGCTCTCTATCTGCTGCAGGGTGTCGAGTACCACGCCCACCATGATAAGCAACGAGGTCCCTCCGTAAAACTGGGCCCACTGGGAATTAACACCGGCAAGCATTGCAAATGCCGGCAAAATAGCCACAATTGCAAGGAATATTGACCCGGGGAGGGTAATCCTCGACATAATGGTATCAAGAAACTCAACAGTTTTCTTACCCGGTTTTACCCCGGGTATGAATCCTCCGTTTCTCTTCATATCCTCAGCCATCTGTGAGGGATTTATTGTAACGGCCGTATAGAAATATGTAAAAAGTATAATAAGAACAGCAAATGTAAAGTTGTACCAGAAGCCGGTGAAATTGCTAAAAGCCGCGGCAAAGCCGGTCATGGTATCTGTTGGCGCGAAACTTGACAGCGTAAGGGGAATAAACATCAGCGCCTGTGCAAATATTATAGGCATAACACCGGCTGAGTTCACCTTAAGCGGTATATACTGCCTTACCCCTCCGTACTGCTTGTTGCCGACTATACGCTTGGCATACTGTACAGGTATCCTTCTTGTACCCTGTACAAGAAGGATTGTTCCCATGAAAACAAAGAACAAAACAACCATCTCTACAATAAACATAATAAGTCCGCCGCCAACCTGCTGCTCGAGCTTTGCAAAAAATTCGGCAGCCAGGGCAAACGGAAGACGTGCAATGATCCCTACCATGATAATAAGAGAAATACCATTGCCAATTCCCTTATCGGTAATCCGCTCACCAAGCCACATCACGAACATGGTCCCGGATATAAGTATTATCACAAGGAATGCCCAGAACATAGGTCCTTCCAGGACAAATGCCTGTGGAACCTGCGCCCGGAGGTTTGTCAGATATGCGGGGCCCTGGAATATCAGGATCAGAACGGTAAGATACCTTGTGATCTGGTTGATTTTTCTCCTTCCGCTCTCACCTTCCCTCTGCAGTCGCTGAAAATACGGAATTGCAATGCCCAAAAGCTGCACAACGATAGATGCCGATATATAGGGCATTATCCCGAGTGCGAATATTGATGCATTGGCAAAAGCTCCCCCCGAGAACATATCGAGCAGTCCCAGAATGCCGTCGGCTGTCTGCGCCTGAAGTGCAGCAAGTTCTGACGGATCTATTCCCGGCAGTACAACAAAAGAACCCAGGCGGTAGATCATCAATATCCCCAGGGTATATAAAATCCGGGACCGAAGATCCTCAATCTTGAAAATATTTTTTATGGTCTCGATGAATTTCTTCATGGAACTTTAAATTTTTACAGCTGTGCCACCTGATTTTTCGATTGCCTCCTGTGCCGACCTGGAAAAAGCATGGGCTTTAACTTCAAGTTTTGCATCCAGCTTGCCGTTTCCGAGTATCTTAATCATATCATTTCGTGATGCAAAACCGGCATTGATCAGCGACTGTACATCGACAGATGTTACCCCGGTCCGGTCGGCCATCCCCTGCAATACATCAAGGTTTATTCCCTTGTAGGACTTGCGGTTTATATTCTTAAACCCGTATTTGGGCACCCTCCTCTGAAGGGGCATCTGGCCACCCTCAAAGCCTGCCTGCTTGCTGTACCCGGACCGTGATTTCTGCCCTTTGTGTCCCTTTGTTGCAGTATCACCCCTTCCGGATCCTTCACCCCTGCCCAGCCTTTTGTTGCGCTTTACTGCCCCTTTCGCGGGTTTTAAATTACTAAGATCCATAATCAATTATGTGATTTATTTATTTAACCTTTTCGACCTTTATCAAATGACGCACCTTTTCAACCATGCCCAGCACCTGGGGTGTTGATTCCGCCTCAACACTGCTGCTGATCCTTTTGAGGCCCAGAGCCTCCAGTGTCCTTTTCTGGCGCTGTGAACTTTTAATCTTACTTTTTACCTGTGTAATCCGAATCTTTGCCATGACGTATCAGTATAATCTATCCGTTAAAAACTTTTTCAAGCGGCACCCCTCTCAATTCAGAAACCGTATGTGCATCCCGCATCTGCATAAGTGCATCGAAGGTAGCCTTTACAAGGTTGTGAGGGTTGGATGATCCCTTGGATTTTGCAAGCACGTCGGTAATCCCGACACTTTCAAGCACCGCACGCATCGCACCGCCCGCTACTACTCCCGTACCATGTGATGCCGGCTTGAGAAAAACCCTTGCCCCTCCATATTTGGCAACCTGCTCATGAGGTATCGTACCCTTGTGGATCGGCACCCTGACAAGGTTCTTTTTGGCATCCTCGATACCTTTGGATATAGCAGTTGTAACCTCATTGGCCTTACCCAGTCCGTACCCTACAATTCCGTCCTCATTCCCCACCACAACTATGGCAGAAAAGCTGAAGGTGCGGCCACCCTTGGTGACTTTGGTAACACGCTGAATGCTTACAACGCGGTCTTTCAGTTCCAGATCACTGGTTTTTACTTTTCTTATTGTTGTTGACATAATTAAAATTTTAATCCTGCTTCCCTGGCGGCATCAGCCAAAGCTTTTACCCTGCCATGATACAAATAGCCATTTCTGTCAAATATCACTGTTGATATCCCTTTCTCAAGAGATTTTTCGGCAATCAGTTTTCCAACGAGTTTTGCCTGTTCCGTTTTGGTTACCTTGCCTGCTTCCTCAACACTCTTTTCCCTGGATGATGCAGCAACTAATGTCGTTTTGTTCAAATCGTCGATAAGTTGCACATACACGTCGCGGTTGCTACGGAAAACCGACATTCTGGGCCGTTCCTGGGTTCCCGAAACATGTCTGCGGATCCTCATTTTTATCCGCTTTCTTCTCTTAAGCTTAGTTAAAGCCATGATTGATTATCTGTTTTGAAAATAATAATTATACACTTGCAGATTTGCCGGCCTTCTTCCTGATATGTTCTCCTACAAATTTCACTCCCTTGCCTTTGTACGGCTCGGGCTTGCGGAAAGACCTTATCTTGGCTGCAACCTGGCCAATCAACTGCTTGTCGATGCTTTTAAGGGTAATGATCGGGTTGCTCCGCCTTTCAGTCTTCGCCTCAACCTTCACCTCTGAAGGAATCTCAAAAAAGATGTCATGTGAATACCCAAGGCTG
>SL_3KL_010_SEDDRAFT_10005529_pt1 | contig 11326 bp, 10 predicted proteins | sample SodLakKL_010_SED_2_FD_10381 | JGI IMG/M metagenome (IMG submission 10381)
CTTCGACGGAGTGCGACACCACCGGGCTGGAGTTGCCTGTCCACGAGTACGGATTCGACGGAGGCCAGTCCATCACCGGCGGTTTTGTTTACCGGGGGGATACGGCTCCCGACCAGCGGGGCCGGTATTTTTTCGGCGATTTCGTGACCGGCGATCTCTGGTCATTTGATTTCGACGGGGAAGAGGCCTTCGACAACCGCAGTATCGGGCAGGTGAATCCTTTCCAGCTGGTCTGTTTTGGGGAAGATCACGATCGCGAATTGTACATGTGCCAGATGGGGCAGGGGGTGATCCTGCGCATTGTCATGGAACCGGAGCCTACCTTTGCGGATACGGATCCGTCAGTGCCTGAAGCCGTAGAGCTGGATCAGAACTACCCCAACCCGTTCAATCCGACGACCGTCATACGGTACCGGCTGGCCGAAAGCGGCCCTGTCACCATTGAGGTGACAGATGTGCTGGGTCGAACGGTTCAGGTGCTTGTGGATGATGTAAAGCCGTCCGGCGGTCACGAGGTTACGTTTGATGCCTCGGTGCTTGCCGGCGGCGTCTATCTGTACCGGCTCACGGCCGGTGACCGGACCCTCACCCGGACCATGACCGTCGTAAAATAGTCCCGAAGACCCCTGCGGTGTCGGCAACCGGTCCCGCGCCGGCTGCAATCCGGCTCTTACATGCCATCCATTTTATCCGTGACGGACCGGGAGGGCGGTTCACTCCGCATGCTGAATACGTAAATCGCAGCTGCCGAGAACAGGAATCCGGGCAGAATTTCGTACAGATTGAACCATCCTCCCTCGAGGTAATGCCACACGAGTACGGTAACGGCACCGGTGATCACACCGGCCAGGGCGCCTTGCAGCGTCATGCGCTTCCAGAAGAGGGATAAGAGGATAACCGGACCGAAGGAGGCACCGAACCCGGCCCATGCCCACGCTACCAGTTCGAGCACCATGGCTTCGGGATTCCAGGCGATCACCAGGGCCACCAGAGCTACGGCGACCACGCTGATACGTCCGACCCACACCAGTTCACGGTTTTTGGCCGAGGGACGGAGCAGCCCCTTGTAGAAGTCCTCTGCGATGGCACTGGAGCAGACCAGCAGCTGGGAATCGACGGTGCTCATGACAGCGGAAAGGATGGCGGCCAACAGGATTCCGGCCAGCCAGGGATTGAACAGCTCCTGTACCATGACCAGGAAGACAAATTCCGGGTCCGGCAGGGGACTCTCTGCAAAATAGGCGACTCCCGTGAATCCGACGAAAACTGCTCCGAAAAGCGCGAATACCATCCACCCGATACCTATCATTTGGGCTTTTGGCACACTTTTGGGAGAATCGATGGCCATGAACCGTGCCAGAATGTGCGGTTGTCCGAAGTAGCCAAGGCCCCATGCCAGCAGGGACAGGATGCCAATCAGGGTCATTTCGTGGTAGACATCCAGAAAGCTGGCATCCACCTCAGCCACGCCCGCGACCAGTGTCCCCCAGTTCTCGAAGAAGAACACCAGCATGATGGGTGCGGTGATGAGGGCAAGGAACATGAGGATGCCCTGGAAGAAGTCTGTCCAGCTGACGGCCATGAATCCGCCAAGGAACGTGTATACCACGATGACCGCGGCGCCGGCCAGGAGGGCGGGTTCGTATCCCCACCCGAAACTGCTTTCGAAAAGTTTGGCACCTGCAACCAGTCCGGATGCTGTGTAGAGAGCGAAAAACAGGAGGATAACCGTTGCGGTGACGATACGGAGGACCCGGGTCCGGTCTTCGAAGCGCTGCTCGAGGTAGTCGGGCAGGGTGATGGCGTTGCCGGTCATTTCGGTGAGTGCCCTTAGCCGGGCGGCGACAAACTGCCAGTTCAGGAAGGCGCCGATGGACAAACCGATGGCGATCCATATCTGATTGAGTCCGGCCGCATAAACCGCTCCGGGCAGACCGAGCAGCAGCCAGCCGCTCATGTCGGATGCCCCTGCGCTCAGGGCGGCCACCCCGCTTTTCAGTTTGCGTCCCCCGAGCACATAATCCGACAGGGTCTCGCTGAAACGGTAGAACAAAATGCCGAAGGCGATCAGGGCACAAAGATAGAGAATGAACGTAACGACGGTGGCGGTATTCATAAGCAGTACGTTAGCCGGAAACCGGTTCGTTGCCGTCAGAATCTTTCCTGATGCTGGTCCGTGACGATTCGGACTTCCGGGATCTGCTCATGATGTAGTTCAGGATGGACAGCAGAAACACGCTGAACATTGGAACGATCAGCCAGAACCAGGAGTGCAGGGGCAGGGACATCTCTTCCATATTCATCGGACAACGTGAAGGTGACGTGCTGGATGTTGGAATGAACTGTCGCAAGTAACTGATTTGCCATGCAAATTACAAGCATGGCGGAGCATGAAACACCGGGCCCCTCGCGCAGTACTACATCCCCTTGGGTAAAAGGATATCCCATACCACACTTTTCCGGTGTTTCACACTCGCCAAAACGGTGACATGCAAGCCGCGTTACGAGTCCTGATCTGTTTATTGTATTACAAAATGCACCCCATAGCGACTGGTGATGCCGGAGACACTTTCCAGGTCAGGCGGATCTGGTTGCAACTGCACGCCTTTCAGAGCTAAAAGTCCTTTAAAACAGCATCACATACCATATACAAAAGGAAGCATTGCATGGAAAAACGTCTGCTGGAAGGATTTGTCTGGTCTGTTGACCCTTTTGGATGGTCACTGCAGACGATAGTCGGATGGCGAGCATCCCACTTTTTTCTTGAAGAAACTGCTGAAATGAAATGGTTCGGCATACCCAAGCCGGAATGCGATCTGTTTCACGCTGTCGTTCGAAAACTTAAGATCCCGCCGCGCATGGATGATCAGTTGCTCCTGGATAATGGACCGGGCTGTCACACCCATGACCTTTTTCACCACCTGATTCAGATATTTCGGTGATATGTTCATCATTCCAGCATAATCCGAGACCCTGTGATATTTCGTATAGTGGCGGGCAACGAGGTCCTTGAATGTGCTGATCATATGAACCTGGTGCGTGTTGTTCTCACTGGTCTGACGGATGAAAAACTCCTTTGAGAAGGTGAGAATCCAGCCGCTTGGATTGGAATCATATGCGATCGTCACCCGCTGTCCCGGAATGATAAAGCAGATGGAATTCGGTTGGACCGTAAAGCGCTCATGATCAATACGAACGGACCGGACACCGGACTTCATCCACATGATGGAGCAGAGATCTTCATGCGAATACCCGGACAGTTTTCTGTCAAATTTCCTGATCCCTATGGATTTATCGATGTTCACACTGATGGATTTCCTTGACTTGTTCGCATGCCATACCCTGCATAAATGGCAGCACCTCAAACATATCTCCAAGCATAAGATAATCAAAAACAGCTATTTGAAAAACAGGCAAACCGGGACGGCCAAGGTCTTGCCTGCAGAGCTCATCGGATCATGTCAAGCCCGCGTTGTGCAGATTCATCCCCCGGATTGGCAAGCAGGGTTTTCTGGAATAGCACCTTTGCTTCGCGTGAACGGCCAAGCATCAGTTTATTCCAGGCAAACAGGAGCAGCGAGTCATAGTCAAACGGGTAGAGATTGACGACTTTTTCAAGATAGGGGTCGGCCCGTTCATATTGCCCCCGGTTGTAATAGATCAGGCCCATTCGATAGTTGACCAGGCTGTTCTGGGGATCGACTTTCAGGATGCTTTCATATAGCGATATGATGTCGTTCCACATGGCCATTGACGAATAGGGATAGGCAAGACCGAGTTTTGGTTCGACAGCATAGGGTTTCAGTTCAACTGCGCGCCGGTAGTAGACAATGGATTCATCCATTTTCCCCTTCTGGTAATTAAGCCAGCCGAGACGCAGGTTCAATTCATAAGATGCGGGTTCATAAACCTCTGAGAGCGCTTCAATGGCCTTTTCCATCTCACCCGCATTTTCAAAATCATAACTGGTCCTGAAGGCCTCGGTAAGGATATCCTGACCGGCAGCGATCAACGGAACTGTCCAGAGCACAATTAGCATGAAACGGATCGTCATCTTTTCCATAATATGGTTAATGTAAATGAGTTGGTTTGGTAGTCAATGGGTTCCGGGATTGGGACACCGGTCTCTACTGCAACAAATTCACTTTGGTTATCGGTGAAAACGTAATCCAGGCGAAGAAGCAGGTGCGTAGACAGCACGGTATGAAGCGTTGCGCCGTATTTCCTTCTGACCGATTCGGGGGCGTTATATACCACGGCTCCGTCATTAGCAAAAAAATGCCGTATTTCACCGAAAGCCGCGTCTGCTTCCACCCAGAATCTGCCGGCAAGTTTCAGTCCCAGTCCCTGCTGCAAGACCTGTTGATTGCGCCAGTTTCCATCCGCTGTTTTTTCGGATTGATGTGACAGCACCGATGTGCTGTACAGGTTCAGATTCCCGAAGGGATACAGGATCACGGCTACATCCTGCTGATACTGGACTGCATTGTTCAGATTGCCGGTATAAAATGTCAGGCTGGTGGTCAGCAGGCGGCTCCTGCGGTGCACGGATGCGAAGCCTGCAAAGTTCTGATCGGTAACGGCAGCAGAGACCAGCCGCTGCCTTCCGCCAAAGGATGAAGTGCGGTTCTGGTAATCAAGCAAATGGATAAAATGAAAACCGAGGCGCACATCAAGGCCGTCTTTCAACAGCCCGGTTGCACCGAGATAGTACTGGTTTACGTAGATCTTGTCATCCGGATTCTGGAACTGCTGTCCCCCGTCGTTCTGAAAAAAGTAAAAACTCCTCTGGAGATGCGTATAGGAGTGATGCAGCCAGAGGCGTGACCCCAACCGGTGTTCCACTCCGGCATTGATGAGATGGTATCCCCTGGATACGGACTGGAAGCCCTCCACCGGTGTTGCCGTGTCGACACGTTCGACAACCGATGACGGTGCTCCGGAGTTGTGGGAATAGGTCAGGTAGACGCGCTGAGGATTTCTGCTTTCCGACAGTCCCAGTCTCCTTCGCGTTTGCCGTGAGAAGGTATCCTCCATCCGTGCGGCCTCATGATCGCGGCCGGAAAACCGCAGGGCATAGTAGAGATACTCCTTCAGAAGCTCGTCCTCCGGATCAGACTTCCAGGCGGATTTGAAATGACGTACCGCCTGGTGGTAGTTCCCTTTTTCGTACCAGGCAATACCCATTCGGTATCGCAGATAATGGAAATCAATGCCCTGCTTCAGGGCCTCGTTGCCAGTCCGTATAAGACCATTCCAATCCCGGGTCAGCCACAACCTGTAGGTCTCGGCATCCACAGAACTTGTGGTTTGGAGTATCTGTCCGAAGCTGGTTCCTGACACCATGACCAGCAGTATTAATATGGGAATTACTGCACGCATTTGGCTTTAAGTTGAACATTTTCGCCTTTGAAGTGAAACTCCCGGAGTCCTTTATCGTCCAGTTTGAAGTAAAAATGCGATTGACCGGACAACCGGTTCCAGATTTTTTTCCGTACTTCACCGGTAAGTTCCATTTCAACCGGTGGGATGTGGCTGTTATGCTCAGGATATCTGATCACATAGGAAGCGTCCAGGTATCGGTAGAACGGAGCTGCCAGGTCCTGGAGGAACATTTTATTTGGATTGAAGACAAGGTTAGCGGAAACCGGTCGGTGAGCTGCAGCCCGCTTTCAAAGCCAAAACTGATCTTGTAAGCCGACAGATAGTAGTAGTAGAGCAGCGAGGTCCGGTCACCTTCGAAATGGACAAAATGAACCATGGCCGACCCCGGTTCGAAGTAGGCCCTGGAACCTGTTTCCTCGCACTCGACATATCGGTTCAGGTGGTTGTCGACCTTGACCTCCCACCGGACCTGTCCCCCGGCCGATCCTTCTACTTCAAATTCCATGATCCGGCCGGGCACCAGCTGAAAGGCCTTTTTCAGGGATGGATTGGTCTGTATGTTAGAGACCAGGTCGTCCTTCTCAGGAATACCTGTTTCCATCAGTTTCTTCTTGCCGTCTCTGCTGCAATAGTAGTTGTTGATGGGGTGAGAGCGGGTTTTTGAACCGACATAGGGTGTGGACTGGAGCTGGAAGTGGAGATGCGGGTAGGGTGAATTGCCTGAATTTCCACAGAAACCGATCTGATCACCCTGTCTGACCCGATCTTCCCGGCTGACTTTGATCGAATGCTTTTTCAGATGGCTCATTTTAGAATAGAAATCATCAGAATGTTTGATGATAACGGTATTACCCCAGTTCTGCTCAAGGTTCCGGTTGCCTATGACATTGTCTTCGATGTCATCGATCACCTCTTCGACGATGCCGTCGGCCGGTGCCGTTACCGGTTTTTTGAAGCAGAAATAGTCTTCCGGATAGTCGCCCTTGTTCCGGTAAGTTTTGCCATCCTCATCCACCATTTCAAAATCCCAGGCATATTGCCAGTCGTTTTTATGGGTATAGGGGCCGCCGTGTCCCTGTGTCACGATCCACTCTCCAAAGAACGGCAGGCGGACCGGTGTCCTGGTGCGCCCGGCGAACCGCTCCCGGTAGTTTAGCCACGAATAGAGATTTCGCTCCGGCGAATTTCGCTGCACAAAGAGAGTCTGCAAGCCCGAACGATTGGATATCCGGAATTTGAGCACATAGAGAAAAACAAGCACCACCATATTGAACGGGAGCGCATACACCGGGAGCTGGAAGACATACAGTACCGATCCAAGGCTGATGGATACGATGGCTACCATCGGGACCACAAGAAGAACCCAGAAGTAGGAGTATTGATTCGGGATGATGAAGAAACCGCCTATGGCGATGGCGGTCAGGATGTAGTTGAAGCCGACGTAACTGTAGCCGACTTCCGTAAGATCGGCACCGATGATGTTGTAGAAGCACCAGGCTGCAAAGAAGCCGAGGAAGGATAGGGTGAAGGCGATGCGGGAATAGATCAGCAGTCCCAGTGCGACCAGCATTCCGGACAGAACGCTGAACTGGAACAGGATGGCTCCAAGGGAAAGGAAATAGGTGCGGAAGACCGATGGGATGTCGAGTTGATTCCACCATTCGTATAATGCAACCAGTGAATGTCCGCCAATGATATACAGATCATTCAGGGTGTAGATGCCGCGTTCGTTCAAAGAAAGCGCGTAAAACTCTCTGGATGACAGCATCAGCAGCCACAGTGCGAACACAAAAGGCAGGCTAAGATGCGGCAGATAGTACTTTCCGATCACGCCTTCCAGCGTCACCGAAATGAACAGCGTGAAAATGGCGGCAATGGCCAGGAGGATGAGCAGCACGATCCCGGGTTCGTAGTATATGCCCAGTCCCAGACCAACCAGAAGCGAGTTGAATCCATAATAGCCCTGACGGATTTTCAGAGGGTCAAACCCAATGAGACGCGCCGCAACATTGGTAAAGAGCACCGACAACAGTCCGAACAGCCCGGCAAAGAAATCCAGGAAGGTGACGGGTATCAGTATGGCCGCAAAACCCTTGTTGTCCGAGAAGAAGATCTGGGTGTAGCTATTCAAAAAGCCTTTCCAAAACCACTCATACTTTTGCATCATGTTTCCTGCCCCGAAAAAAATTGTGGCTGATTTTTTTTCAAAGAACCCTGAGATGATCCGGAATATTCTCCAGGTCATTCAGTGTTTCCAGGGTCTCTTCCTTGCGTATCACATGCACACCGGAGTCTTTGTCGATCAGCACGACATTGGGGCGCAATGTGATAAATTGCAGCCACTGCGTGTTGTTGTATGCGCCAACCCTGCGTATGACAAAGGGGTCACCCTTTTTCAGCAGTGGAAAGAGGGTACTTTTTCTGACGACATCAATATTCATGCAAAGCGGACCGAAGATTGCTGTCTCCTCGGTCTGGTCGGAAACGGGTTTGGCCGGACGGATATCGTGGTCGTACCAGAATGAGGTAAAGAGCAGGTTGACCCCGGCGTCCAGTATCGACGCCCTCTGTCCGTCTGCCAGACGCTTTGTAGCGATGACAGTCCCGGCAAGGCTGCCTGCATCATCGATCAGCGCCCGGCCCGTTTCCAGGATCAGCAGAGGCAGGTGGTCGGGATGGAAATCAGCTTTCATGAGCACCGAGACGATGGCCTCGGCATAATCTTCAAAGGACGGCGTGGTGTCGCTGCCCGGGTAATAGCCGCCTTTCAGCGTATTCTTCGAGGCAAACCCGCCACCAATGTCAATATAGCGTATGTGGTGATGGAACTTCCGCTCCAGACCGACAGCCAGCTCCACCAGTTTAGTGGCGGCGACCTTGTAGGGTTCGGCACTCATGATGTATGTGCCGATGTGAGTGTGAAGCCCTGCCAGCTCCAGGTTCTCACAATGCATGATGCGGTTCAACGCATCCCAGGCCTCTCCGTTTTCATAATTGAACCCGAAGCGGTCCCAGGCTGGATAGATGCCGGTATCCATGTTGACGCGGATCGCCACTTTGGGCTTGGCCCGTGACTCCCTGGACACTTCGATGAGTTCGTACAGTTCATCAAAATGGTCGATATGGATGAGCGACCCGTTTTCCACGGCAAGCTCCAGATCTGCCCTGGACTTGTCCGGTCCGTTGAAGATGATCTGGTCCCCCTTGACACCGTTAGACAGGGCTTTCTTGTACTCAAAGCCGGACACCACTTCTGCCCACGAGCCTTCCTGATGGAAGATGTTGCAGATGGCATTGAGATAATTGGTTTTATAGGACCAGGAAAAAAGAACATTCGGGTATCTGGATGAGAACGCCCGGTAGGCCTCTTTGTACGTGCTTCGTATGGTTTTCTCGGAGTAGATGAAAAGCGGGGAGCCATAGCGCTCCAGAAGCGATGTTACCGGCACACCGTCAATTTCCGTAATGGGATCGTGGCGCACCTGCAGGCCGAATTTCGAAGGCATACCGGCACTCAGTTTTTTGATGACCGGGCGTTCAAATGGTTTCTTTTTCATGTTCTCTGCAACTAATAATTTAAAATATGGCCATACCGTATGACGTCCGGCAGGCACATTTGTTACAATTCTCCGGTGGTAGACAGCTTCCTGAACGCATCGAGGTCACAAATCATGTCAAATGAGTACCGGATGAATATTTTACCGACGTCGTAGCGGGTCCATGCCGGGACCTTCTGCCCCATGGCCAGTTTTATCAGGGCTTCCGGCAGGTTTTGTCCAGCCGCAACAGCCAGGTAGACCCATGCAGGCAGCCGCGGGTTGATCTCGATAAGGTAGAGCTCGTTTTGGGGAGTACGGATCAGCTCCAGTTCCATGCCGCCGCGCCAACGGGTGGCGGCCATGACGTGGTGCGTAAAATCAAGCATGGATGGGTCATCAAGCGTAATACCGCCCCAGGCTTTGCCCTTGTCCGTGATATACTGTTTGCGCATGGGCACGGCTCCTACGGTTCGACCGCTACCGTCACCCAGGGCCACCACATTCACCTCCGTCCCTTTGATAAACTCCTGAACAATGACAGGCAGCCCCCATTTAGCGCTGACCGTGTTGAAGTAGATCCTGGCCTGATCTGCGCTGCGTGCCATGTACGCGTCGTAAAACTTCCCTTTGACCAGCAGCGGCCACGAGAATGTACCTTTTCGCACCAGGTCCTCAATATCCTCGAAGGATGTGACAGGGCGGCTGTCGGGAACCGTGATATCATGCTTTTCCCCGTACTGGGGCAGATTGCTTTTGTGCCGCTCCTCAAACTGGCTCAATGTGGGGAGAAAGGTGTGGATTCCCATCTCTCCGAGTTTGTCAGCCAGTTTGATGAAGACAAAAATTTCCGAATCGAAATTCGGGATCAGCACGTCGATCTGCTCACGCTCATGGATGTAGCGGATTCGTTCAATAAGGGGATCAACGCCTTCCGATGGATAGGGCACCTTGTAGGTTTTATCCACAAACTCACGCATATACGGTCCCGGCTCAAGGTTTTCGTACGCCAGACCGATAATTCGGGGGTCGATGTCCACAGACTCCCGGATTCCCCGGATCACCGGGATCCCCGGTCCCGGACTGTCCACATTGTTCAACCCGGAAATGGCGATGGTCAACTTCTGTTTACTCATCGGACTCCACCAGCTGCATCTGCTTGAGCATCCCAAGGAAGTCGAAATAGTACCGTTCAAAGGTCAGGGAGTCGACATCAAAGGTACGGGTCATCGCTTTGGTAATATCCTCCCTGCTTTTTCCTTCTCGGAGCAGTTGAATAATTTCAAGGCCAATCGGATTCAACGTGTAGGAGTCCCCCGTGGAAGGGTCGAACACAAACCCGGTTTCACTGATAGCCAGACTTTTCTTGATTTTCATGATTTGCACCGTCCTTCCATTTCCAATAAATAAACAATTACACTTACAGCAAGCAATAATATGCTTCAGTCCGCTACGGATACATCCTTTTGCCAGGCAAGGGCCGACTCAAAGACCGTCAGAGTGCCATGCCGAGCCATGATCCCCTTATCGAACTGCCTGGCCGGAAACTGGTCCGTTCTCATGGTCTGTGGAAAAAGCTGCCGCACTTCGAATATCCGATCGAAAAACTCCCGGTAACTGCGGCCGCACCCGGGAATGCCAATTCTTTAGTGGATATTACAAAAAAAAAAGCTCTCGTTACATATCACTATTATCTGACCGCTGCCGCCTAATCGTCAGATCCTGGTCTTCGTCGTTCTGCCCGCAACTCCTGCAGCTGTTCCCACTGAGCTTTCGTAAGGACTTTCTTCAGCTCCTGCTGGTGGTTTTCGTAATTCGCACGTCGCTCGGCCAGGTATACTTCTCTGGTAATCACATTGCTGCGCATCTTTTCCCGAAGTTCCATCACCTTTTCACGGTGCTGCAGGTTCATTGCATCGATACGATCGATCTGGTCCTCAGTCAGATTATCAAGCTGCAACACAAGCCGGTTATCCCGGGGCTGGAAGATTCCCCTCTGGGCGGTTCCCTGGGTCCGGACACTGCGCTCCTGCGCCGTAACGGTTGTATCGCCGGAGGCCCGGAACCGGTTCTGTGCATCGGCTTGGGAAAATAGTGCTGTTCCCATCAGGAGTAAAACTCCGGGAAAAAGGATAAGGGTAGTTTTTAGAAATGTATTCATAACGGATCTGTTCCTGGTTGGTGAGATATCTGAAAGGCAGCATACACTCTACATCTGTCGTCATCTGCCCGGGTGCATCGCTGCATACACTTCCTTAGACGCTCACACCACCATCTGGTTCATTTCATCACGTACCCGCCCTGCCGGCCGTCTACCAGGGTCGCAGCAGCAGGGGAATGGGTGTTTTCCTCGTGATCTTCGCCCTCATCCGGGGCGGCATCCCGGGACTTATTTTCATCAGCAT
>SL_3KL_010_SEDDRAFT_10005530_pt1 | contig 11325 bp, 15 predicted proteins | sample SodLakKL_010_SED_2_FD_10381 | JGI IMG/M metagenome (IMG submission 10381)
GGATAAGAATATTACAAAAACAGGAAGAAGAGTAGAAAATGGTAGAAAATGGTAGAAAATGGTAGATACCACCCATCACACCCCTGAATATATACCCACGGGGGGGAGGTAGGGGCGAGTGACGAAGAACAGGGGTGGTATATAATAACATACTCCCCACACACTACACACTACTACCTGTCAATTGCTACGAAGTTTTGTAAACTTTTTCAACTAGTTTAAGTTAAAATGAAGAAAGATACTATTAAAAGCACAAGAGCAAATAAGGTTATTAAGGATGTGATGGAGTCTCTCCAGAAAGGAGAGACACCTAATATATACCAGCTTCAGATTAAGCACGGGTATACTCCTTATAGTGCTAAGGCTTATAAGGTTAAGACTACGGAAGCGTGGAGGATGATGCTTGAGAACGTTCCTGACGATGAGATAGTCAGCAGGTTTAGGAACATACTTAATGAAGGCAGAGATATTGACTCCTTAAAAGCAGGGATAGAGCTGTTGAAACTTAAAGACAGATACCCTGAAAAGACTACAAAGAACTTTACTATTAAAAGAACAATAGATGCCCTCAAGAAATAATCTTTATTTTGAAGAAAATGTAGTAAATCTTTCTCCCGACGACTTGTTAGAAGAAGACGAGTTAAAGGAGAGGTTAATGGCAGGGTTGAAGAAAAAAACAAAAAACAAGGCGATTTTAGAATGGTTTGATATGGAGTTTCATACCATTTACGAGTATGGGAAATGGAAGGGATTAGAAGGTCTGTATAAAATTGCAAGAGGATGAAAATATTAATTACGGGGGCAGCGGGCTTTATAGGCTCTCATTTCGTAGAACACTTTTTAAAAGAAACAAACTGGGATATAGTTGTTATAGACAAACTTAACTACGCATCACAAGGGTATGATAGGTTAAGGGATATTGACGTGTTTGACGACAAAAGGGTTACTATTTACACAGCAGACTTGTCCAAACCTTTGAGTCAAGGACTAAAGCGTGAGATGGGGAAAGTGGATTATATTATTAACATGGCGTCTGAAAGCCACGTTGATAACTCTATTAAAGACCCAGTAGGATTTACAACAAACAACGTAGAATTAGTATTAAATGTTTTAGAATACGCCAGACAGATTAAGCCTAGGCTTGTTATGCATTTCAGCACTGACGAGGTAATGGGACCAGCACCTGATGGGGTGTTGCACACGGAAGATGACCCTATTAACCCAACTAACCCTTACTCAGCATCAAAAGCCGCACAAGAAGCAATATGTAGGGCTTATGCTAACACTTTTAATGTTCCTATCATCATTACGAGAACAATGAATGTGATAGGAGAAAGACAGCATCCCGAGAAGTACGTACCTCTGGTTATTAAGAAGGTATTAGAAGGAGACACCCTTACAATCCACGCTAATAAGGATAAGACGAAAGCAGGTTCACGGTTCTACATCCACGCTAGGAATGTTGCAAAAGCAGGTCATTTCTTGCTTGAGAATGCCGAAAGACTTCATAGGGGGAGGGTAGATGATGGTGTGTTTAACATCGTAGGGGAGAAGGAGATAGATAATTTAGAATTAGCACAGTTTATAGCAAAGTACCTTAAAAAAACACTCTTGTATCAGATGGTAGACTTCCACGGAAGTAGACCAGGACATGACCTTAGATATGCATTAGACGGGTCAAAACTCAAAGACTTGGGGTTTAGCTATCCTAAGAGCATAGAAGACTCGTTAGAGAAGACAATAGACTGGTATATGAGCAATAAACAATGGCTTTAATAATTACAGCAGGAGACCTCGTGTTTGAGAAGGATATAAATATCTGGATAGAAGGGGTGAGTAAGCACTACGACTACAAGATATATGACTTAGGTGGTTTGGGTATAGGAGAGAAACTTGAAGGGTATAGTCCTCACAAGGACACCAGTTTCAAGCCTTATGCTATCCTTGACGCACTACAATACAGCGATTTTGTTATCTGGATGGACTGTGATGCTATCTTACAGGAAAATATAGACGAGGTAATCGGCAATTACGATATAGGGGTTACTGTCAGAGATAAAGAAGAACCGTCTGAGAAAAGGGGGAGTATCAACAGTGGAGTTGTGATGGTTAATAAGTCGGGTAAGGGGTTTGTTGAACAGTGGGCAAATATGTGTGATAAAGAGAGGGGAAAGAGGAATTTCTGGACAGACCAGTATTGCCTTAATCAATTAGCCAATGTTAAATGCAAGCACGTTAATAAGACAATGATTGCTGGCGATTATAAAATAAAGCTATTCCCAGTAGCTATCTATAATAAAACCTACTACAAAGATAGAGATATGAGTGGGGGGAAGATAATACATTATAAAGGAACAAGAGGAAGGATATGGAGCATATTATAAACAAAGTAAACAAGAACGATACTGGATTTTCAAGACACTATATAACACTTTATGCGATGGTAGTTGGAATGGAGGCAAAGAATGTGTTTGAGTTCGGTGCGGGATATTCCAGTTACACTATCTTAAAAGCACTTAAACAGACTGGTGGAAAACTAACAAGTTGCGACATCAGAGACAAGAAAGATATAGGCATTGACATTTCTGACAAACAGTGGAACTTTCTAAGGAAAAACTCACTTGACATTTCTTTTTCTAAATTTGATGAACCGTTTGATTTAGTATTACACGATGGCTCACACGTACAACAAGAAGTAGACCAAGATATTAAAAACATTCTTCCTTATATGAAGAAAGACAGCTTACTACTGGTTCACGACACAGAACATAAGTCAATAAACCTTAAAACAAACATAGACGTTAAGCACGAAAAAGTAACACTCCCTTACGGGTATGGGCTAACAATAGTTAGAATTTTGGAAGGTCGCGGTAGTATAGACTTGAAATGGAAAAAAAGATAAAATACGGCGAATGGGGTAGGGAATACAATAGGAGTTTTAGTACAATGCCACTGTCAGTAGTAATAACAACATACAATAGAAAGGATGTCCTTAAAGGTTTATTAGATTGTCTTAAAAAGCAAACCGATAAAGACTTTGAAACAATAGTAGTTATGGATGGATGTACCGATGACACCGAACAAATGTTAAAACAGTACAACGGTTTGAACCTTAGATGGCTTAATACCAAGATGAGTACTTATGGGCTTGCTACTGCTAGGAATATGGGGATAAGAGATGCTAAAGATGGTCCAGTAGTTATACTTGATGACGACAGTTATCCCGATGAGGATTTTGTAAAGCAACATAAAAAGACAGCTAAGAGGGGAACACTTGTGGGTGGTGCAAGGCTACCAGATACAAAAGAAGATGTAGACATGCTTTTATATAAAATGCAGGACACTTTAAATAAATATGGAACAACGCCCAAGAGGTTGAACTCTTTCATAGTAGAGAACAATACTTGTATGATGAGGTCTAACTGGCTACAAGTTCCATTTGACGAGAGTATTCAACACTATGGTGGGATAGGACAGGACTTTATAAAAAGGTTGATTGAAGGTAGTTATATGTTTCAATTCAATCCAGAAGCAAAGATAACTCACATGTCTAAGTACAAGAGAAGATATTAGTATGATTTATACATCTATTGTAGGGGAGAAGAATAGCCCCAGATATGATATTAAGGTATTTAAAGGAGAGGGTTTGTTTACAAGCCCACGTATGGAGGCTAAAATATATAAGGTTTTATTCCATAAGTTTATAAAAGACGAATACTCAATATGGGTAGACGGTAATGCGTTTTTGAAATATCAAGAAGAATATTATTATGATTTGCTTGGTGACTATGATATCGCCGTTAAAAAACACCCTGGTAGAAATTGTGTCTATGAGGAGGCGGAAGCGTGCAAACAAAGAAAAAAAGACAAAGAAGAAATAATAAATAAGCAAGTAAAGAAGTATAAAAAAGAAGGCTACCCAGCCGACAATGGTCTTGGTGAGTGTCAGATGATAGTTAGAAGAAATACACCCGAGATGAGAAGATTATGCGAAGCGTGGTGGGCAGAAATATGTGCTCACTCTTCCAGAGACCAAATTAGTTTTCCGTACATTTTCAGAGATAAAGTAAAATATCTTCCGACTACCTGCAAAACACCAGAAACCTATATTTCAAACGAATACTATAAACTAGAAAGGCATTTACATGATAGATGACAAAAAGCTACAAAAGAAGTTAAACTTCAAACCTCACGAAGGGCAAGAGAAGTTAATTAGGTCTAGGTCAAAGTTGAAAGTAATTTGTGCTGGAAGAAGATTTGGAAAAACTATGTATGCCGCTTATGAAGCCACTAAGAAGTCACTGGAAGATAATCAGAGGATTTGGATAGTAGCCCCTGACTTCAGCCTAACGCAGATAGTTTTTGAAGAAATAATAAAAAACCTTGTAAGGATATTAGGAGAAGAAGGATTTAAGCTAACAAGAAAACCACACCCCAGAATAGCACTTGAGAATGGAACAATTATAGAATGTAGGTCAGTGGAAAATCCAAAAGGAATGCTTGGTCGTTCTACAGACCTTGTGATTATGGATGAGGCGGCAGTAGTTGATAGAGAAGTCTGGCAACAATATATTAGACCTACCACAATAGACAATAAAGGAAATGTCATAATGATTTCCACCCCAAGAGGACAGAATTGGTTTTATGACTTATGGTTAGAAGCAGGTAAGGGCAAGTTTCACTTCCCTTCAAGTATGAACAAGCATGTATTTAATAAGAAGTCGTGGGAAGAACTTAAAGAATCAACACCACAGAGAGTTTTTGAACAAGAGTATGAGGCACAATTTTTATCAGAAGCAGGTTCTGTTTTTAGAGGAATAGATGATATTGTCGGAGAATATTACAGAGAAGACCCAATAGAGGGTAGGGGTTATATTATGGGAGTAGACTTGGCAAAGCACGAGGACTATACTGTAATTATAGTAATGGATAGGGCAAGCTTGAAAGTAGTCCACATAGATAGGTTTAAGGATATAGACTATAATCTACAAAAAGAAAGGATAATAGTTACCGCCAGAAAGTATAATAATGCCAAAGCTGTTATAGATGCTACGGGGCAAGGAGACCCTATCGTTCAAGACTTAAAACAACACTTGTTTGTAGAAGATTACAGAATATATACCAACAAAGCTAAAGAGCAACTAATAGATAAACTTTCGATTTATATAGAACAAGGGCTTATAGAAATACCAAAACACGAAGTCCTTATAGACGAGCTAAGAAGGTTTGGTTATATCCATAATGAAAACAGCGGTATAACTAGGTATTCAGCACCAAGACATAGACACGATGACTGTGTAATTGCTCTCGCACTATGTGTCTGGGGAATACTGGGACCACAAAAAGAAGAACAAAAAACTATGCGTTACCAATTACATAATCAATATTTATGACTTTTAATAGAATAAAAAAGGAAGTTGAGGACTTCCAAAAAAAGAGTGTTCGCGTAACCCCTCATTACGAATATAACCAAAAGGAAACAATAGAAGACATTATCCGTCTTTATAATTCTCGGTTTGAAACAGGAGAGTATGACAATCAGGGATTTAAGAAATACTTCTTTAATATTGTAAGAAACCCCTGCTATGTCAGTTCAAAGGCGATAGACTTTGACACTAAAGACATTATCGTAGACTCCGCAGACGGACAGAACTCTATCTGGTCTTGGTTAATGGATAAGGATTTAAAGCAATGGATGAAAGAGAATGACTTCGGAAAGACACTAAATGATATTTTCTACAACCTACCTATCTACGGGAGCGTTGTATTGAAGAAGGCAAAAGACAAACTTCATATAGTAGACCTTAGAAACCTTATTGTAGAACAGACAGCGGATAGCCTTGCTACTGCCGCTTATGTGATGGAACAACACAGATACACCCCTTATGAGCTAAGACAACAACCTTGGGACAAAAATAAGATAGAAGAGACGATTAAAGCTTGGAGAGATACAAAAGAACCTTATATCAGGATAGTAGAAAGATATGGAGAACTTACAGAAGAAGAAATAAACGAAGGTGGAGACCCGAATATACACAAATACACAAGAACAATAGCTTTTATCCCAGAAGGAAGAGATGTGACACAATCAGACTTAGAGAAGTGGAATATGGGTTCTGGTGGAATTATTATAGAACAAGAAGAAGTTGAGCCTAAAGACTTCCCTTACAGAGAGATACACTGGGAGAAGATGCCAGGTAGATGGCTCGGAATAGGAAGGGTAGAGCTTTTAACAGACCCTCAAATGAGAACAAATGAGATAGTAAATCTCAGGGTAAAGAGTTCATACTTTGCTACGCTCAACTTATTCCAAAGTAGAGATGACAACATTAAGAAGAACTTATTAAAAGACCTCGCGAGCGGAGATGTGATTACTGCTATGGATAGGATAGAAAGAGTTCCTACAGAAGATAGGGCTCTCGGTTCGCTTGATTTAGAAGAAAGGAAGTGGAGTGGGGTTAGAGATGAGATTACACTAACCTATGACGCTATTAGAGGAGAAAGGATGCCAGCAGGAACACCCCTCGGTTCTACACAGATAGCAACAGAAATGGCGATGAGCTACTTTGATGGCATCAAAGAAAACATAGGATTAGCGATAAAGAAGATTATTTATGAAGACATTGTCCCAGAATTCAAGAAACAGAAAGAACACTATCTTAAACTTGTAGGAGAAGACCTTGATAAGTGGCATAGACTTAAAGTTCAACACAAACTGAATGAAGAACTGTTTGACTTCCTTAAAAGCAAGAAAAGACTTCCGTCTAAAACTCAACACGAGGTAATGGAGAAAACCATCGGCGAGAAGATGAAGGGCAAAGAGAATACTGTCTTTGTTCCGAAAGATGCTTATAAGGACATTAAATACAAGATTGATATTATTATTACAGGAGAAGCAAAGAATATGCAAGTACAAATGGCTAACAACGCTATGATACTGCAAATGCTTCAACAAGACCCAGAAATACTAACTGACCCAAGTAAGAGGAAGATATTTGCAAAGATACTTGAAAAGATGGGAATGCAAGTAGAAGACCTTGATGGGGGAGAAACCAAAGAACAAATGATAACAAGAAATGTCGGGCAACAAAAAGGTGGTGGTATAAGTAGACCACCAACAGTTAGTAATGTGCCACAAGGTGGCGAACAAATGACAATATGAAATTAACAGAACAACAGCTAAACAAAGAGATAGACAAGCTGAGAGATTCAACAGTATCAAAGATAATGATTCAATTCCTAGAACGGAAGGTCGGCGAACTTAATTCCGTAGACGGCATTGAGTCTTTTGACGAAGTTCTCGGTAGGCAGAATGCCAAAAGAAAACTTCGAGAGATTATTAACAGGTTAGAGGCTAAGAAGCCTTCACCTAAAATTAACGAGTATAAATAACAGAGGTAGTTCCTCATAAAAAACTATGAATACAGAAAAAAAAGAGTTGGAGAACTCAGAAAACTCAACGGAACCTCAAAAAGAGGAACCAACAGAAGACCAGACTTCACAAAAAGGAACAGAAGACCAAACTTCAGAAAAAGGGGATGAAACATACACAGAGCGGGAGAAGCAACTCTATGAAAGAGTTAAAAAGGCAGAAGCCAAAGCCAAAATGCTGGAGCATGTCGAGAAAAAGACAAAAGAAGCCGATAAGGGCTCAGAAGTTCCAGTGGCTGATGTCGCTAAAACCGTTCATGCCTTAAAAGATTTCTCTCCCGAAGAGGTAGACACAATCTTCCAACAGGCAAAAGTTCTTGGTATAGACCCGATACAAGCCAAGGATAACGAGGATGTTTTATTACTTATACAGGCTAAACGGGAAAAGGTCGCAAAACAAAATAAAACTCCCGAGCCTACAAACAGACAATCTACGGAAGGAAAGGATTTTTCAGACTGGAAAAGCGAGGACCTTGAAAACGCCTCCATAGAACAGATTGAGAAATTTAGAGATTGGCTGAAGAATAGGTAGGGAAGTAAATTATGCCACACACACTAGCAACAGACATTAATTTAACCGCATTAAACCCAACGCTTTGGGCAAATGTGATGCAAGTTCCTTTAAGGAAAAGTCTTGTAGCTGAAGCTGTCGCTGATACACAGTTTGAACCATTACTTAAATACGGTGATGCTGTCACGCAACCTTACATGCAAGATGTAGAGGTTGCAGACTATACTCCTGGTGCTGTTTTTACCGCACAAGGTGCGTCATCCCAAGAGGACACGCTTAACGTAAATAAGTACAAGGTTGCTCCAAACTATGTTGATGACATCAACTCTTTGCAAGCTAAATATAGCTATGCAATGGATTTGATTGACGACCAAGCATATCAGCTTAAAGACGCCCTTGATTCTGCTGTACTAGAGACTGGTGGAAGAGGTGCTGGATTATATCTAGCCGCTAAAGCAACTGCAGCTTCAGAACAAGGAATTGCTCTGACTGCAGGAAGCTTTAGCAATATTTCTGCCATGTCTGCACTTGAAGTACATGCAGACGACTCTACTGTTTCCGCTATCAGCCCTATTGAACTTTTCAGTAGAGCTAGAAAAGAGCTTCGCTCTAAGAACGTTACCGAAGCAGGAGACTGGGTAGCAGTCATAGACCCATCTATCGCTCAAAAAATTGAGATGATTGGTGCGGACAAAGGGTTTAATGTAGCAGATTCTACATTGAGAAATGGTTATGCTGGACCGTTCATGGGATTCAAGGTTTATATTTCTAACAACCTTTTCCATCCTACTGCAGGAAATAACACTGGTGCTTCTTTGGCGTATTTCGGAAAATCCAAACGAATTGGTCTTGTGACGCAAATGCCTCCAAGAGTTCAGTTCAAGGATGTTGCGAATAAGCTTGGTACAAATATCGTTAGTTCCATGGTATATGGAACAAAGGTATTTACTAAGAACGCTGACAGATTCCTATGTGCTCTTATTAAAACTAAGAGCTAGTTTCCTCACTCTGCCCCTTCGGGGGTAGGGATGAGTAAATTAGTACAAAAATTATGAACTTAACAACGCTTCAAACAGACACTCTACGCTTATCCAACACTGTGCTTAGCCAGTATAGTGCTGATAATATCAAGAGTAGTCTTAACATATATTATGACGAGGTAGTTGCTTATATCTGGTCTATTGATAACAGTTGGAACTTTGACGAAGGCGTAGACTACTTGCCAGTAGCTACAACTAACCTGGCAAAAGACCAAGCAGATTATCAAATTCCAAGTACGGCAAGAAAGATATTCAGGGTAACTATATTAGACGCAGGTGGTAAACAGAGAAGATTAAAACCACTAAGCGATAAACAGATGCCCAGTATGACGGAAACAGGACAAACACATTCTTACAAGCTCGTAGGAAGAAGTATTATCCTTACACCAACACCAACGTATAACGCCACTGATGGTGTTATAATAGAAATGTCTAAAAGTGTTACACCACTTGATTCTGGAACAGACGAGCCTAAAATAGATAGGGAGTTCCATAGATACTTATCTTATGGGGCAACTAAAGACTGGTATTTCACAAAATCAAACATTACGAAGAAAAGAGAAATAGATAGGGAGATGAAGAAGATGAAAATAGCAATAAGGGATTTCTACACAAAAAGGCACAGGGATTATGAGCCAGGTCAAATAAGAAGACATATAGAAAATTACAAATAATATGAAAATAGTTGCTATAATAGACACTAATTCGTGTGTTACAAATGGTTGTTTCCACATCAGGACACACCAGCCGTTAATGGAGTTACAAAAAAGAGGTCACGAGATAGAATATACATCCCTCGAAACAGACCGCTGGGACGAAATAAAGACAGCAGACATAGTAATCTTCGGAAGAGGGTATAACAGACCCTTCTTGGGGCTATTATGGCGTTGTAAGGCTGCAGGGATTAAGGTTGTTTATGACATAGATGATGATGTTTGGAATGTACCAGAAACAAACCCAGCACATAGGAGTTTTGAAAAGAAATATAAGCAGTCAATAGAAGACACGATAGTAGAAGCAGACTTAATAACCACATCTACTATTCCCCTTAAAAAGCAGATAGAAAGGCTACACGATAACATTAAAGTTATTCCTAACTCACTTCCACTTGAGAAGTGGGACAAGAGACCAAACCATAAAGGGCTTACAATAGGTTGGTCTGGTGGGTCTAATCATTTAGAAGACTTGTTAATGGTGGTAGATGATATTAAAAAACTGCAAGAAAAGTATGACTTTAAGTTCATCATTCAAGGGTTTATATCAAGACCGATAGAAGCAGACGGATACGAAGCATCCCTATTAAAGAGCGTGGGGTTCCAAGATGAGATGGCAGGGAGGATAAATGAAATGAAAATAGAGCTTTATACTAAACTACTTGGATTAAAGAACTTTTACCATATTCCTTTTTATCCGCCAGAAATGCATCCTAAAGTATTACAGAGAGCAGATATAGATATTGGGTTAATACCCATAAAGGGACATAAGTTTGATGAGAGCAAGAGTATCTTGAAACTACTTGAATACACAGCGGTAGGAACAACTGCTATTACATCTAATGTCCTACCTTATAAAGGAATAGCACCTTATACCACAAAAAACATGGACTGGTATAACTCAATAGAGAAAATGATTAAAGATGAAAAATTAAGACAAAAAATGCTTGAAAAGCAAGAAAAAATATGTGCTCCTTACTCATTAGAAAAGGTCGGCGAAGAGTGGGAGAAGACGTTTAAAGATTTAATTACATAAGCTTATGGCTAAAAATTTCGTAAAAACACACCCGTTTGTTGAGGAAATAGCCAAAGGAGTTCATAACCTTGATACCTCTGGTGCAGGCGGAGACCAGCTAAAAGTCGCTTTGACTAACACTGACCCTGGTACTGCGTGTGAGAAGTATGCTGATTTAACGACTCCTTTGAGTGATGGATTATTTGACGGAGCAAATCCGTTCAATGTAACTGTAAACAGCTCAGAACAAACGACTGGTGAATATAAGTTAGTGGTAGCAGACCTTACATTAGAAGCAACATCAGAAGCAGGACCATTCCGATATGTAGTCTTGTATAATGATGGTGCAACTAATGACGAGGTAATCGGCTATTACGACTATGAGTCAAGTATTACCCTCAACCCAGGAGATACCTTCAAAATTGATTGGTCGCAAACTGACGGAGTACTGACGATTGAATGATTTTTAACTCTGCCTCTTTGGAGGCAGGGATTAGAAATTAATTCAACGAACTATGAAAATCAACTGGCGAGAAGACATACATTTAGAAGCAATTATCGCTATACCATTTTTAATAGCAGTAATATATTTATTAGCTTCAATTAACAGCAAAC
>SL_3KL_010_SEDDRAFT_10005532_pt1 | contig 11323 bp, 16 predicted proteins | sample SodLakKL_010_SED_2_FD_10381 | JGI IMG/M metagenome (IMG submission 10381)
GCCGTCAATGTAAAAAAACTTGTTTCTGAAGTTTATAGATATTTCTTCATTTTCTTCTTCGTAATGATGGGACGTATCTTCTGACTTATGCAACTCTACATCATCCCACAGGTCTTCCCAAACTCCAGCAGTTGGTCTATTTTCGACAAGTGCTCCGCTGTTGTGGGGCTCTATGCCAGTATCTTCTGCTCCTCGTTCTACAGTTAGTGTATTTCCATTAACTTCGGTAACATCCATTATCTCATTACCAATACTTATTTTAAAGGGAGTAGAGGGAAAGACACCAGCATCGTCAACTGAAAGTTCAGTTGTAGTTGGCTGGTCGTCTATCCCTGTAGTTAGTTCCGTTCTGGCGTTATTGGCTGCATGAAATCTAGCCATTTAACCACCTATCCTTTCTTATATCTCTCCAATTAGAGCCTCAACTCTTATCTGAACTGATGTGTTATTCTGAGGCAATTCATCGTGCTCTGCTCTAGCTCTCACCCAGAAGACAGTATTCTCATCAATAATCTGGTCAGTAAAGTCTAGTAATTCGCCCCAATCAGACGCACTACCTTCATCGGCACTATTATTATCATCAGGGGCTAACTGCCACTTGTTTACAGAGCCTGAGTCTTCAATAGTAATCCTTGCGTGTCTTCCTTCGTTTAGGACAGTCCCATAACCTCTATCACAACGAACCGCCAATTTTACCCAACTGCCCTCTTCAAAATCAGTATCTGGAATAACTATAGCTCCACTCGAAACCGGTGCAAGACCTGTTCCAGAAGATACTTCAGTTCCATCTGTATCTCCTACTGTGGGGTCATCCTTATAAATCTTTATAAGACTAGACATATTAGTCACCTCTTTCCTTATCGCACTTTACAACCTCTTTATCTTCCTGTCCCTGGGCTATGATGTAAGTGATTACCACAGCCACAATAGCTGTAAGGCTTTCCACAGGTAGTTCCATCTTGAATATCTCTGCTATCAAAATACTGGCTATGGTTGCTATTGCTACAGCTAACTTTTTCTCAGTAGGCTTAGCCATGTTATACCTCCTCTAAAAACTTTCCAAGAGCTACAAGAGTTTGGGCTCTGGTTTCTCCAGATATTGGGACAATTTCTCCCGGCTCTCCTGCTATGTCGGACTTATCTGTGCTACCGCCTACAACATAGGTTCTTTTAGCTTTAACTGGGGTTCCCTTAAAGTAAACGGGAGCTTTAAGTCTTTGAGAGAGCCAGACAATCCCACCATTCATATCATTCATGGGATGCTCTGAATTTAAAAGTATTACTCGTTCTGCCATTTCTTCCTCTCCCTCCATCATCGTTCTAAAGGTATCCCAGGGAAACTTGGCTCCAGGACACAGCGTTGCTTGATAGTCTTCATGTCCTCCTACTGGAAGTTCGCCATACCTTGGGAATAAATAGTCTTTTAACAACCAGACCAGAGACTCCAACTGTGCTTTACTTGGAACATTTATCATAAAGTTTCCCGTCAAACAAATGCCGATACTATCGTTGTTATGTCCTCTTGCATGAGCCCCTATAGTTCTCTCTGCTCTACCTCGTTCTATATTTCCATTATGTCTTATAACAAAATGGTATCCTATCCCAAGCCACCCTCTAGCTAAATGCCACCCATGAATGGTTTGAGCAGACACATCGCCAGAGTAAGAGTGGTGGATGATGTATTTTGCTGTGGAACTTCTATTAGCTGGAGTTCGGGTAAAGTTTAAGTTAGTTTCTCTTATTCTCAAAATATCCCTCCTCCCCACATAGAGCAGATTATACCTCCCCAAATAGAACACAATCTGCTTAATTCTACATCAGTTCCACGTTCTGTCAGTAAAAATACCGAAAGACCTATAACCATACCTGTTAAAACTGTTATAGCTATAGCTACGCCCCAAGACGGTTTAGAGTCCTGTTTTAGTTTTACTTCTAATATACAATCCCTTATCTGAGACAGTTGTTTCTCTGTGGAGTCCTTATAAATTTTTAGCATCTTAATATCCGACTGCATTGACCCCAATTCTTTCTCCTGAAGACAAATTTCGTGTTTCTTTATATCTAACAAAATAACACCTCCAGGCTATCTGCTCAGCATTATTGTTATAGTTTTATCGTTATTTCCAGCCTCACTTGAATGAAACCTTAGAAAGTGAAGTGGAGCAATCAGGTTCAGAGCCTCCCAGTTATCGCTGGCTTTCAGACCAACTACAACTACCCTGCTGGCTACAACACCAGTCAACTGCACTTGGTTTGTGTCTGCTCCATGAACATTAACAAAGGTTCCGTCCTCTTTACTGCTTGCCTCCAAAGACAAATTAGCTGTAACAAAGTCCCCAGGAGTCTGTATAGACATGCTGGTAAATTCTCTAACATCAATCACAGGAGTTCTTTGTGAGCTAAATTTAGGCTCAATTACTTTGCTGTTTCTTAAAAATTCAAAGGTTCCATCTGAACGCTTAATTAATACGCTTGTAGACATTTTGTCTCCTTTCTGAGTGCTTCGAGTAGTAGTTTAGGCTGCCTAGGAGAAAGGCAGCCCAATATCCTCACTCTTACTTAAACTGGCTCTAAAGCATAGGTTGCAATAATATCAATATTATCTACAGTTGTCACACCGTCAGACTCTATAGTTACGTCTGCCTCTTCGTCATTAGCTACTAACGATGCTCCTGCGTTGAGAAGAGTAGTATCTCCATCAAACAGATGAGCATAGTCATTATCTGACAGGTCGCCATGAGCAAAAGAAGCAAGAACAACTCCCGAATTGTTTTGCTTACTTTCAATAGTTATAGCCTCACCTCCAGGAGCTCCGCCTTCGGTAGCCAACGCCAAGTCAACTAACCTTATCTTGGCTCCCTCGATGCCTTTTATTACTGTTGCTCCTGCATTAACCTCAGCTGTAGTAAATCTCTTTCTAACATTTAAAAGGAATTCACCATCAGCCTCATCGCCTTGGGAATTTACATAACCCAAGCCTTTTGCCAAAACCTTGCTTTTGAGAAATCTTGTTTTACCCAATTTAATCCCCCTTTTTGTTTAGAGAGGAAGCGGTCAGGGGTGCACTACTCCACAGGAGCACTTCCTCTCTGGTTAGGTTATTTGGTAGTAGTTCTTAGGCCGGGAACTGTCCGTATACCCACACCCAGTCGTAGAAGACTGAATTGTATCTCATGTAGGCACGATACTTGGCTACCAGCTCATCGAAAGCCTCTTCCATAGCGAACTCCAGGGGCACTCTGTCCTTCCAATGCAGGAACAGACGAGCATACCTTGAGTCGATTAGGAACCATCTGTCGTCATCTGCCAGCTCGTCCCAAACAATGAGACGATATTTCCCGTGATGGATATTCGGGTTATTCTCAGCAGTATTGACTTTCTTTTCAGACTGGATAAGTTCCCATGCAGTTTCTTCCTGGTCAATGCCGACCAGAAGAGTATCAGGAACTACACTGAATTTGTTACCTCTATCATCCACAGTTCTACGCATCAGATTTTTGGTTTTCTGCAGATTAGTATGGTTCAGTTTAAGAGTTCCTGTGTTAGACCTTGCAGTAGGTCCGTGTGGAGCCTTACTTGGATGGTCTGATGCACACAGGGCTTTTCCATCTCCACCGCTAATATCTACAGTGATGCCTTCTATATCAGTTGCAGTAGTAGAAGCAGCATTGTTGAATAACAGAGCTCCATCACTTTCTCTACGCCTACGTGCCTGGATAGCCAGACCTGCAGGACGCTGATTGATTATGTCATACCTGTCATCGTCATACAGTTTCCGTTCGATTTTAAAGCCATCTGCATACTCAGGGAACTCGATAATCTTCGAGTAGCCTTCGTAGGGGCGGTCATATTCCACAGTTCCTTTAAACTTGGGGAATGTGCCCATAGCACCTATGGAAAGGGCTTCCTCGAAAGGTTGGTCGCTGGTTCCCATGTTGTATATCTCGGGAAGCATAGAGGGAACTGCGTCATATTCGTTGTAGAATATGTCGTCCAATCCCGGCTCTAATAGCTTTCCAAAGTATTCTCTACGTGCTGTTACCATTCTATCTCACCTCTCAGTTTCTTAAATTTGATTTATGATGGTATAGTCCAGGAACCACAGAACAGAGTCTTGTGGAATGTTACATATACATAAGAGTCGTCATCGTTATCTCCTTCTACTACACCTAATACAGTCATGGGACAGAACCCTGCAGGGTCAGTTTCCCAATCCACATATTTACCATTATCGGAGAACCTTGCGTTCATAACTCCTTCTTTAAAGTTATTGTCTCTTTCTCTTGGGTCTCCTACAGCCGTGCTGTCTGCCTTAGCTGGCTTAGCTTTAAATACCATGCCAGGAGTAATATAATACCCCCTTGCGGTAATTCCGCCAGCTCTGCCGTCTTCGTCTTCTATAATAACCACAGCCGGTATTTCACCATGACGGTTACTGGTTCCACTGCCCTGAGACACACACCTTTTTAGTTCTCCGCCATCGAAGTAGTATATGCCACCTGCCTCTGCATCCACATTGGCAGCCAGATTGAACGCCTTAACGTCCTTCGGAGGGGCAACTTCCACAGCACCGGAAATCATGTGTTTAACTGCTTGGAACATTTATGTTCACCTCTCTTTGTTTTACTGGAAAAGACCTTTCTTCTTTCCACGTTCATAATAGGTCTTCATTGATACACCCATACGCTTGGCGATTTTCTTATGCTCAGGCGACAGCTTGTTATGAGCATCCCTGTCTGCCTTAGCTGGAGCCTCGCCAGAGCCTTCTACTCTACGCTTTTTCTGCATACTTCTTTTAGCTCTCTGTCGTTCTTCCATCACCTCGCCCATGTGGGGACGTAATACTATAGCTGCAGCTTCCGTCAGGGAAAGTCCTTTTTCCTCTGCGGTTTCTAAAACATCGTCTTTGTGCTTGTCAAACAGTTTCCCGAACTCCTTACGGGCATCCTGTTCCTGTCTCATCATTACTTTTTCCTCTCTCTCAGAAGAGAGAAGTCCCTTAATTTCATCAATTTCTCTCTGCAGATGGTCGCTGGCAGGTTGTCCTTGTTGTCCTGGTTGATAGGACGGAGCATATCTGCCTTGCTGCTGCACTCTCTGGATGACTTCACCAGGAGGTCTTTGAGCTGCCTGAGACACCGCATAACCTGCTTTGTAATACTCTGCTGCTGACTCAAGGTCTTTAGTTCCAAAAAGTTTAGCCAGTCGTTTCTCCAGTTTAGTTCTCTCTTTGGCTGTAAGCTGGTTAATCTTTTGGTCAAACTCTGATTGAGTCATGGTTATCCGGTCAGGTTCATCATCACTGTAATCGTCATCAGGGTCTTCGTAGTCGCCACCAGAATCATCATAGTCATCTTGTGTGTCTTCTACTGGCTCGTCGTCCTGGTCTTCTGCGAACATCTGTAAATTCATTCTCAATTCTTCAGTCATGTTATTGCCTCCTTGTATTATTTAAGCCTCAACAGGCTCCCGTGTTTATAGTCTCGTCAGACTCCCGTATTGTAGCCTCGTCAGGCACGATTTATGAGTTAGATTTATAAGTTGTTTGTTACAAATTATCCAAACGGCTTTCTCATTTCACTTTCGGTGAGAGGTTTGCTGGCTTGGTGTTTCCGCATATTCTCTGCTGTTAGACCCTTGCTCTTACTCGCAGAAACTGTTTGCATTGACCTCTCTCCCATTGTTTTACCTTCCTTCTGACCTTTCTTAAAGCCATCATAGAAGATACCCTTACATTCTGTTGGATAGCCTTTCTTCTTGGACATCATCTCACCTCCCTATCTTAATAAGTTCTTTCGCCAACTCGTTCACCTTCACCATGCTGGTCTTGCTGTTCCTGCATCATGGCAGCCTCCATCTGTTCCATTCGGGCTACTATCTTTTCCCAACCAGGGAAGTTCGTAGACTCTAGGACTGCCCGTCTATCAATAATTCCAAGCTGGAAGAATTCTTTAGCCTGTTCATACATTAGAGCTTGAGAGTTCGGAATTGATGGTCCAATCTTGACTTCAACATCAAAGTCAGGGAACCTCAGCTCTTCATAAATTCTATCCATGGCCTCCTGCTGGTCAGGTCCCGGCAGTTGGTCCACAGGGGTTCCGGGTTGAATTCCCATACCAGCCATTCCGCCCACACCGCCCATATCTGGGGGCATCATCCCTCCCATTGGAGGCTCATCGCCTTCAAGCACTCCTGGAGGTAGCTGTTCCACATCCAAGTCCTGTGGCATCTGTTCCATAGCCATGTCGTAGACAATATCGTCTGCCAGTCCTGTTTCTTCTGCTTGAGCTAACATTCTTTCATCCAGAACTTCTTTGATGTTAAGAGTAGTCGGAACAGCGTCTGCCAGTCCTGTTTCTTCTGCTTGAGCTAACATTCTTTCATCCAGAACTTCTTTGATGTTAAGAGTAGTCGGAACAGCCGAACCAGCCAGTCTCATACTTCTTGGTTCATCATAATTCTCCAACACAAGCCAGTTGGCTTGGTCAGCCATTTCTCGTAATGCCTCCTGCAGGTTCCACGTCTTCTGCTCTACTCTTACATTAGCTGCCTCCTGTAGAGCTATAATCGCTGACGCAGCTCTAACCCCCACAGGTCGTCTGCCCTGGACTACATCATGTATTCCCAAAATCTGTTCTAACATAAAGATTAGCTTGTCCTGATGCTCGGGCACATGAACTGGTATCGGAGTTCCAGATACTTTATCTACGCCACCTCTGTGAGTGAAGATTACATTACCTGGACTGTTATCAAATATCCATGAGTCTTCTTCTGTCAAACCAGACTCAGTCATATTTACTATCCATTCACTGTTAGCCATCAACCTTGTGTTGTCTATAATCTGTGCCTCAAAGCTGTTGATTAGCCTCTGTATCATTTCAGCTATTTCAACTTCGCCCATTCCCCAGAAGTGCTTGTCTACTTCGTAGTCTACAAATCTTGCAAACGGCCATCTGTTGTGCGGATTGACTGGTTTATTAGTGCCATCATACTTTCCGCCAAGAACCTCCAAGACCACATCCCCGGCATAATACATCACGCACACATGACCTTCTTCGTCTCCGAACCAGTATTCCGTAAGAGTCGGGACTTCTTCTTCCGAAGAGCCGTCTGCTCCAGTTATCTGCTCTGTTTCAGTCCAATCCTGGTCTGGAGTTACTAGAGAACCCTTGTCAGGCCACCTTCTCATAAAATACTCTGTGGACTTGGGCACTCTCGTAAAGCAGTAGTCCATCTGATTTATCTCGTAAGCCCTCGGGTCAGGAAAAAAGTTCATTGGATGCACTACATTGTAGCTGGCATCACCATATTCGTCGTGAAAATCTGGGTCCCAGACTGTTTTAAATATCGTAGTGCCGTATTTGAGTGCCATTCTAACAGCTCCCGGCATCTTAGCCTGCATACGATTAACATACCACAGATACTGCTGAACATACTTCAACTGGTCAGCCAGACGTTTATTAGCCGGGTCTCGCCTTGGAACCACCAAAACATCTGGATTTTGAGCCGTAATTCTTGGAACCACAGACTCAATAAGAGCCAAAGTAAAGTTCAAAACTGGCTGAGATTTACCTGCTGGAGCTGACTCTTTCCACTGATTGCTCCTGTAAATCCTGTCATACTCTCTCCAAGCCAGATGAAGATGTCTTCCATTGTGGTCTGTCTTGCCAGCATAAGCAATCTCAAAACGAGCCTTGGCTTCTTCCAATAATTCATTCTCTTCTGTGCTGTTTTGACTCTTAACATCTTGAGTTTTACGTTTTTCTCGCCTTGATTTGACCCAATCGGTTACAAAACTCATAGATTAGACCTCCAAACTACTGAATTACTGCTGAATTACTGCTGAATTACTGCTAATTTACCGCATCATAGTGTTTACTGCCTCGTTGTTTCTTGTATCTACGCCTGTATTTGTCCTCAATCAGACTTTCATGTCTAAATTCTACTACTTTTTCATCCTTTTCAGCCAATTTCTCCGATGGTAAACCACTTGCTTTTACAATATCAAGCTGGTCTGCCATAGCATCTGCCAAATCGTCTCTTCCGCCTGTAAATGGAAAGTTCAAAAGCTGCCATTTCAGCCTCATAACCAGGTCATACGGGTCATTTCTAGTCGAAAATGGTGTAATTATCATCCGTTTTGGCACATAAAACCCGTTTTTAACCCTCGGCACAAGCCTTAAAATTCTCTCTTCTTTCGACATTTTTCGCCTTCTGATAGCCTCTATAGCGAAGAATTTGTTTCTTTCTAACATCATTCTCTCTAAATTATACACATAAGTCTCTTGAAATCCCACAGCCTCAAACCCAACTGGCAGAAAATGTCGTGCTTTTTTGCCCCATTTGTCTACTAAATAGAACAACGCCTCTGGCAGTTCGTCAATGTCCAGTTTTTCGTCATATCCATCCAATAAGAACATCCTGTTCTTTCTGTCGTAGCCACAGACCACCACAGCAGAGTTATCTGCTCCATCTTCCAATGATTTAGCCGGGTCTACAGTAATGCAGACCTGCATATCTGAAACCTGTGGAGTTCCGTCATAGATGTTGAACCATTCTTCCTTAAACTTCTGATGCTCCTTCGGTGTTGGATTAAGTAAATACTGAGCACTAAACTCGTATGGTCCTTTAGCTCTCTCCAAGTTCTCTAATGTGCCCTTGGTGAACTCCTCTGGAAATACTGGAGTTCCATCTTCCTTATAACATGGATGTATACTAATCATCCAGCTCTTCTCACTCTCTGGCGTTTCCTCAGACCGTTTGTGTATCTCTGGCTCCAAGTAATTCGATGGCACTCTTAAAGATGCCACACCACCAAACTCTTCTATAATCCATCTATACAAGTCTACATGAGACCATCTTGTGCCAATGACTTCCAAATCACCATCTGGGTCTAACAAGTCAAGTAAATCCTTAAAATATAAAATAGATTTCTCAATCATCTCTGGTGTTCTGACAAACTCTCGGTTAATCAAGTCATCCGCTATAATAGTGCTAAAGTGCTGAGATACCAATGAGCTTTCTGTAGACCCTGTGGAAATACTGCCTTCCCTACCCTCGTATGGTCTCAAAAGAGTAAACTCGTCTTGAGTATCTCTGACAACCCAGTCCAGCTTTTCTCCAAGCTCTGCTCTGTGATACTTGGTCGCAAAATTGTTTATCCACCATTCTCTCCACAGCCATCTGAACTTAGACCCATGATGAAAGTGATTTGCCACAGCCCGTAGAAACTTTCTAGCATTGTCCAGCTTTGCATTAGTTATCAGAATTCTCTCATTCGGATTTCTGACTAACTTCTGGATTGACCTTGTCTCTGTTCCAAGTGTGCTTTTGAAATGTCCCCTCGGATGTAATAACAGCTTAAACCTGTATCTCGGACTGTCTATGTCCAAAGCCATCTGCCTGTGATAATGGTCTGTCACTCTATTGTATCCAAGAACTTCCTTGGCTAAATAATGTAAGTCATGTCTGCATAAGTCTCTTGCCTCTTTCTTGATAGCCTCTTCTTCAGTCAAAGACAGCTCTGGAAATGCCCTGTATGTAGTCTGCTTAGACTTAATACTCATGGTTGTATCCTCTGCCTTTTGTGATAATATCTTCCTTCTCTCTCATGTAATTCGCTGTTCTATAAGCTCTGACCTTATTCTGGTCTGGTCTCTTTGGCTTAACTATCCTGCTCCTAAATATCCCTGGGTTATTGTAGTTGTGCTTGCTGTTGTCTTCTTCTAAACCAACATTACCAGCAGAGTATGTTTTCTGCCCTGGATGAGCCACAAACCCAAGAATAATACCGATTGTAACTCCAAGAATAAAAGTAAAAAAGCTGAAGAACTCTACAACCAATCCTGTTATTAATTGGATTACCGCTACTGGTTGCATCGTTAGTCATCAGCTCCTTCGGTTTTTGCTTTTGAGACTTCATCACTTAAAGCTGCCGACAGAGTTTTCTTCAAGAAGTCCTTGGTCTCATTGTCATCCTTAAATGGACTCTCCTCTGACATTCCGACATCAGCTTTAATGTTTTTAGTCTCTTCATAAATTCCAGATACTTCTAAAATAAGTTTTCCATGTTTGAATGAACCTGTCTTGGCTCTGTCAATAAAAGCGTTCATCACTTCTGGCACAGAAGCTGCTATAGAATTTCGCATAGCCTCCATGAACAAATCCCGAAACTCTTTGTTCTGCAGTCGCTTATACACTGTAGATGCCTGACAGCCCACTCTGTCAGCCAGCTCTTCCACAGTCAACCTGCGTCCTGCCTCCGATGAAACTATCTTCAAAACCTTCTTTTCTAAGTCAGTAAGTGCCATCAAAGTCACCCCTTATCTATGCTAAGCCTACACTAAACCTGTTTGCTACCTATGCTCTACTTATAGTAAACCTATCTATTACCTCTATAAAAACCTATACTACCCCCTTTATATCATATATCAACTTCAAAGTCAATTCAATAACTAAAATTTGGCTAAACCTGTAGACAAAATCACTTAAATTAGGTATAATTACTTTAAGAATTGTAGAAAGGAGTAATGAAATGTCAGGCATCACAGTTACAATTTCTCCACAGGGAACCATTACAGTTCCTCGCCAAGCCCTCCGCCAACTTGGCATCGACTATCGAGAACAAGCCCTGCTTGAGATTTACGCTGACGTTGAGCAGACCGAAGAGACCACAGAACCAGTAATAGTTCTTAGAAGATACCATCCACGCTGTGCGTCATGTAAAGAAAAGCTCATTGATGGCAAAACTGTAGAACTTCAAGAACACGGCTTTAGAATATGTGCAGACTGTTTAGATGAATTAAACCAAAGAAAGGAAACCAATGACTAACTCCTACAACATCGAATACCAAAAAATCAAAGGGAGTGACCTAAAATTGTTTAGACCAAAAGCCCGGATTACTGAACGACAGATTGAAATTCTCAAATGTGTAGCAGAAGGCATGACCACAGCCGATGTGGCTAACACACTCAAAATCGCAGAAAGAACTGTTGACTGTCACCTGTGGAACGTCATGGGAACTCTGAACGTCAAAACCAGAACTGGTGCTGTAATCAAAGCCATGCAGGAAGGATACTTTAGCACGGGAGAACTCGATAAAGTAATTGGAAGAAATTGGTAGGTCGTTAAAAAATAGAAAAAATCTATGAGTGGGGGATAATAACACACAAAAGGAACCCCCGAGGGGCCTGGGGGCGGGCTAACATAACGCTGTATTATGTCAACTGGAGAGGAGACATAACATAGTGTTATGTAAACTGTTTGTTCNATTACTTTNCCTCCAGAAGAACTTTTTTTTGTCTTTTCGTTGGTTTTTTGTTG
>SL_3KL_010_SEDDRAFT_10005533_pt1 | contig 11322 bp, 9 predicted proteins | sample SodLakKL_010_SED_2_FD_10381 | JGI IMG/M metagenome (IMG submission 10381)
GGAATCGACCCTGTCGAGGCCGGATGCGACGGCCACAACCGAGGTTTCGCACCCATCCGACAGCGAGGCCTCGCCACCACCGTCGATCGCCGTGCAACCGGAGCCGGACGAACCGCCTGCCCCCGATCCATCCGAGATACGGCGCCAGGCACTTGATCTGGCCGGCCAGGCAGGCGTGGACAACGACGACGATATGGGCTCGCCCGCCCTCACCTTTCGCTCCGTTCCGCGGCTTCCGGGAGCCACCGGGTGGATGGACGCCCATGTCGGCACGGTGCCGGCCAGCCGCGAACACTGGCAGGCAGCCGACGGCGGACTGCATTCGAGGATCGTGACATCCAGCGGGCGGGTCGTGTGCGCCTCCATTCGTCCACCCACCATGCAGGAGTTCTTCAATCCGTCGATGTCAGCGGCCGTGACCATGATTCGCGACTGCGGCCGCGAGCGACCGCGGGCGCGGCAAGCCGACGATCCATGGCAACGATCGACCATCGACTGACTCCAGTGCTGACGGCCCGAATGCGCCATGTGATAAAGTAACAAGCCCGTCGAGGGCAGGCCCCAGGAACCAGAACAGCCGATGACCACCCCGACCAGCAACCATTCGGGCCACAACAACCCGGACCGTGCCACGGCAGCGTTCACCCGGCACCTGCACCCGGCGACTCTCACGTGGTCGTTGTTGCTGGCAGTGACACTGGTCCTGGCCGGCGTGGCACTGGGTCATGCCGGGGCCGGCCAGGTCGCAAGGCAACAAGTCCAGGCCGAACTGGACAGCACCAGCCTGCGACTGGCCAGGCGTTTTGACGACATCGTCGGCGAAGCGAATCGCGTCTTTGCCGAACTGGGCCAGTTGCAGGCACCGCGATGCAGCGAAGACGAACTGCTGGCCATGCGTACCCAGGTCTTCAATGCCCGCTTCCTGCGCGATATCGGACGCATCGAAGACAACGTGCTGCACTGCAGCACTGCACTTGGACACCTCGAACGGCCCTACCGCGGCGGCCCGCCCGACCTCAGGATTCACGGCGACCTCGGACTCAAGACCGATCGGGAAGTGCTGGCCGGGACAGACACTCGCACCATGGTCATTGAAGACCGCCACTACAATGCTCTGGTCGATCCTTCGGTCGTGACCGACCTGGCAGCCGCCATGGACACCGCAATACTTTTTCTGAGCCCGAAGTCGGGTACCGATCACGACTGGCACCCGTTTCACTCGAGCACCTCGCCACCCAGTGAAGACCTGTCGAGCGTGCATTGCAGTGGACAGAGCGGGCTGTGCATCATGCTCCACTTTCCCAAGGATCGCCTGAGCGCCTGGCAACCGCAGACCCGTCTGGCCATGGCCGGTTTCGGCGGTGCTGCGGGATTTGCTCTTTTCCTGGTCATCTTCATCGGGCTGAGACAGGAAGACACTCCCGAACGGCGTCTGCGCCGGGCCCTTGAGAAGGACTGGATCCATGCCACCTACCAGCCGCTCATCCGTTTGCCCGATCATCGCCTGATCGGCTTCGAGGCACTGGCCCGCTGGCGCGACGATGACGGCGATGCGATACCGGCAGAAGATTTCATCGCAATGGCCGAACGAACCGGCCTGATCGGCCAGGTCAGCGAGCGGATGATCCAGACCATCGGAAAGGAGCTCTCACCGTGGCTCAGGCAACACCCGGAATGCGTCATCGCCATCAATATCGCGCCGGCCGAACTCGATGACGATGCCTTGATCGACAAGCTCGATCGTGAACTGATCGCGCGCGGGGTGAATGCCGAACAGGTCTACATCGAAATCACCGAACGTACCATGGTCGAGAATGCTTCGGCCCATGCACGAATCGAACAACTCTCCAGACGGGGTTTCAAGGTCTATGCCGATGATTTCGGTATTGGCTACTGCGGACTGGCCTACCTCAATGACATGGATGTACACGGCATCAAGATCAGCCATTTGTTCACCGCCGCGGTCGCCACCGACAGCCCCAAGGCGGCGCTGGTTCCCCGCATCACGGAACTGGCCCGTGAACTGGGCCTGGAGGTGGTCATCGAAGGCGTGGAAACCCAGGAACAGGCGCAGTCGCTGACCGAACTCGAACCCATCCTGGTCCAGGGGTGGCTTTATTCAGCCGGCATGGACATCGACGATCTGACGCGGCGCTTCGATGACAACCTCGACTTGGTGAAACCGGGCGATTGATACGGCCCCGTCCAGGCTGGTAGCCCTCAGCCCGCCTTGTTCAGCACCCGCCGACAAGCGACCAGCAACTGCTCTTCGCCGGCCAGCACCAGGTTGGCGGCATCCGCCAGGGGAATGTAGCAATCGGCGCCGGTCACCCGCGCCAGCGGCTTGCCGCCCTGTCCGGCCTCGACAAGAGCAGTGAACACCGCCTCGGCGATGCCGCCGTCAGGACGTCCCTCGTCGAACACCACCACGGCCGAACACGCCGCAGCATGCTCGATGATGGTTTCGCAATCGAGCGGCTTGAGCCAGCGCAAATCCATCACCCGCACTTCTGTCCCCTGCTGTCGTGACAGCTCGCGAGCCGCTCGCAGGGCCATCGGGACGCCGTTGCCGAAAGTGACGATCAACAACTCGCTTGCCGATTCGTCGTAGATGCGCGGCTGCCACAAGGAAAGAGATTGCCCGGGGGGCGGATAGGGAAAATTCCACAGTCCGTCGTCCTTGTCGTACAGGTCCTTGGTCATGTAGAGCGCGATCGGCTCGAGGAAGGCCGAAATCCTGCCGTCCACTTCAGCCAATGCTGCCGTCAGTGCGCAACATCATCACCGCATCATCACCACGCGACGGGCAGCCGATGACCAGGCCAGGAATGTCGCGCAGTGCGGCAATCGAGTTGTCGTTGTGGAAATGCCCGCCGAAGCCCTTCTGGTAACCCAGGCTGGCGATACGCATCACCATGGGATTGCGGAATTGACCGTTGGAAAAGTACTGCAGCGAGCAGGCCTCGCCGCGAACCTGGTCACAGGCATTGTGGAAATAGGCCAGGTACTGGATCTCGGGAATCGGCAGGTAGCCCATCGCACCGTACCCCTGGGCCAGGCCAAGGATGGTGGTTTCGTCGAGCAGCGTGTTGAACACCCTGCGCCCACCGAATCGTTTCGCCAGGCCCTTGGTGACTGTATAGACCCCGCCCTTGCGGGCCACGTCCTCGCCGAACACCAGCGCCTGGGGATACTTGACCATCAGGTCGGTCAGCCCACGATTGATCTGGATGGCCAGGTGGCGAGGCGGCTGATTCTCCGGGAGCAGGTTTTCGTTGCCGAAGGCTTCAATACGGGCTTCGTGATCCGGACAACGGGCCGACTCGGCGTCCACCTGATCGATAGAGACCGGCGCCAGCGGTGCCATCACCTCCTCCAGGGTGGTGATACGACCGGCACCGTCAGCCCGATCCGCCTCGTGCAGGCACTGCCGATGAATGGACCAGTAACGCTGGTGGATCTGAGTCGGCGTCATCAATCCTCGCGCCACCACCAGGTCGGCCGAGCGCAGCAGGGGATCGGCACGCTCGGCCGCCTCGAGTTCCGCGGGCGGGCGATACTCGATCTCGAAATCGGTTCCGGCATGCCCCATCAGCCGCGTGGTCTTCAGGTGGAGAAAGACCGGACGACGGCGCTCCCGGCACTCGGCCACGGCCCGTTCCACCGACTGCCAGCCGGTCGCAAGATCGAGCCCGTCGGCGAAGTGATAGCTGATGCCGTGGCGACGCGACATGCTGTCGGCCACCCAGTTGGTCGGCGTGGGTACGGAAATGCCGATGCCATTGTCCTCGCACACCATCAGCACCGGTACGGGCAGGTTCTGGTGCCGGCCCCAGGCGGCACTGTTGATCGCCGACTGCGCGGTGGCGTGATTGAGACTGGCGTCACCGAAACTGCAGATGGCAATGGCATCGTCGGGTACCGGCAGATCATGCCGCCCGCCGCTGCCGTGCGCGATGGCCAGCGCCGTACCCACCGCCTTGGGCAGGTGGCTGGCGATGGTCGAGGTCTGCGGCAACACCCAAAGCGGCCGACTGCCCCAGACCTTGTGCCGACCTCCCGAGGCCGGATCGGCCTTGGCCGCGGCAAACGACAGGCAGGTGTCACGAATGAAATCCATGCCCTCGATCTTGCGGTAACGCTCGGCCATGAAACCGCCGGAGCGATAGTGCACGAATGCAGGGTCGGTATGCCGGGTCAACCGCCCGAGCATGGCATTGCCTTCGTGCCCGGACGAGCCGATGGTATAGAAGACCTTGTTTTCGGTACGCTTGATCCGCGCCATCAGATCAAGCTGGCGCGAGGCCATCTGGCTGTCGAATAATTCCAGCAGATCGGCATCGGGAATACCCGCCGCATCGGCCGCCTCGACCTGTCCGGACGCCAGCGCATCCAGGTGATCGAGAAACTGCCGATCAACGACCTCGGCACGGTTGATTTTACGGGATGAGGAAGGTGTGTTCATGACTCTAGCCGGTGAAGAGGTGGCGATTGCCCGGGCAAATTCGAATGCCTCAAATTCGAAATCTCAAGCACCAAATCCGAAACAAAACCCAAAGTCCGAAATTTCAATGACCGAAACAATACTGTGCATGCTATCGGCATTCGCGCTGCATCCGGCGTCTCGGAGTAGTTTGTAACATTGGGATTTTGAACATTCGAATTTGTTTGAAAATTGGTGCTTGTAAATTCGAATTTCGCGTTTTGAACGCGTTCAAAACGCGTTGTGCCCCGTCAACTCCCGCCCCACGACGAGCTGGTGAATCGTCTCGGTGCCCTCGTAGGTAATCACCGACTCGAGATTGAGCATGTGGCGAATCGGCGAGTACTCCAGGGTGATGCCGGAACCGCCGAGCAGGTCGCGGCACTCGCGCGCGATGTCCATGGCCATGCGCACGTTGTTCCACTTGGCCAGCGAGATCTGGGTCGGGTGAACCCGGCCTTCGTCCTTGAGTCTGCCCAGACGCCACGACATCAGTTGTGCGGCGGTGATCCGGCGGGCCATGTCGGCCATCTTGATCTGGGCGCTCTGGGTGGCGGCCACCGGCCGCCCGAACAACTCACGCTCCTGGCAGTAATCCAGCGTTTCGGTCAGGCAGGCGATGGCCGCGCCGATCGGTCCCCAGGTGATGCCGTAGCGGGCCTGGCTGAGACACGACAACGGTCCCTTCAGCCCCTTCACGTTGGGCAGTCGATTGGCATCGGGCACGCGCACGTTGTCGAAATACAGCTCCGAGGTCACCGATGCCCGAAGCGACATCTTGGCATGGATATCCCGGGCCTCGAAACCGTCGAAATCCTTCTCGACAATGAAACCCTGGACTCCGTCGTCGGTACGCGCCCACACGATGGCGATGTCGGCCATCGTTCCATTGGTAATCCACATCTTGGCGCCGTTGAGGATCCAGTCGTCGCCGTCGCGCTTTGCGTGGGTCTTCATGTTGGACGGGTCCGATCCACCGTGGGGTTCGGTCAGCCCGAAGCAGCCAATCACCTTGCCGGCGGCCATGTCAGGCAGCCAGCGCTCCTTCTGCTCCTCCGACCCAAACGCGTGAATCGGGTACATGCACAGCGAGGACTGGACCGACACGAAACTTCTCAAGCCCGAATCGCCACGCTCGAGCTCCTGGCAGATCAGGCCATAACTGACGGCGTTGAGCCCGGCACAGCCATAGCCTTCCAGGCTGGAGCCAAGCAGGCCCATCTCGGCGATCTCCGGAATCAACTCGGACGGAAAACGCCCCTCCTCGAAGCACTGCGGAATCAGCGGCAAGGCCTTTTCGTCGACAAAACGGGCCACCGTATCGCGGATCATCCGCTCTTCATCAGTCAGCAGGTCATTGATTTCATAGAGATCGATGGGATTGAGTGAGCGCATTTTCTGGCAGTGGTCGAATGATTTGAAAGTAAGCGGGCATTGTACGTGATCGCGCTCTTGCTGACATCGATACTCGGCGGGCACTCAGCGACCGCGACAGAGGTTCCTCAGGACAAGCCCGGTGGGTATAATACGACCCCGATCACCCTCAACTCGAAGAATGTCCATGCTGAAGCGAATCATTGCAATCGCGGCGGTGGTGCTTTTCGCCCTGCCGGCTCACGCCGAGCGAGGAGACCCGGAACGCGGCGAGGAAATCGCCTACACCTGTTCCGGATGTCACGGAATCCCGCACCACGTGAACGTCTACCCGACCTACCGGGTGCCAAAGCTGGGTGGCCAGAGCTATGGCTACATCGTCAATTCGCTCAAGGCCTATCGTTCCGGCGAACGCCGTCACGCCACCATGGAGGCGCAGGCGAACACGCTGTCGGACGAGGACATTCACGACATCGCCGCCTACTTCGTCAGCCTGACCGCGGAGGACAACTGATGAGAATCTCGCTGATCGTTGCGTCCGCAGCGGCGCTGTTGATGCTCAGCCAGCATGCGCTGGCCGGAAACCCGAGCCGTGGACTGGAAATCTCGGAGGTCTGCCAGGCCTGTCACGGCCGTGACGGCAACCTGGTACCCGACGACGAGACCCCGCGCCTGGCCGGGCAGTACGCCGACTACCTGGTGCACGCCCTGAAAGCCTACCGCTCCGGTGACCGTGAAAATGCCCTCATGCAGGGATTTGCCCAGGATCTGAGCGACCAGGATATTCGCGATCTGGCGGCCTGGTACTCACGCCAGGACGGCCTGCAGATCCTGCGGATTCGATAGATCGGGTAAGAGGAGAAGAAGAGAGAAGGAAGAGGATGAACAACCCTCTTCCGTCCCCCTCTCCCCCTCAGTAGTACGGATTCTCGCCGGTCGCGTGATCGGTGGCATCGATGACCTCGCGCACTTCCGGCACTTCCTGCCTTAGCGTCGTCTCGATGCCCTGCTTCAGGGTCACGTCGACCATGCCGCAGCCGTGGCAACCGCCACCGAATCGCAGCACGACATCGTTGTCGTCGGTCACATCGACCAGGCCGACCTGGCCACCGTGCGAGGCGACCATCGGGTTGATGCGCGTTTCCAGCACCCAGCTGACCCGCTCGTGCATCGGCGCATCGTCGGACGGTCGCTGGCCCTTCAAGCCCGGCGCACGGATATTGAGCTCGCCGCCCATGGCGTTGCTCTCGAAATCGATCATCGCACCGTCCAGCACGTTTGCACTTTCACGCTCGACATACAGCGTGAACGACTGGCAGTCGATGGCATGATCGTCTTCTTGCTGTTGTCCCCGGGGGCAATAGGTCAGCTCGACGTCGGCCGTCGGCGTACCCGGGTTGACCACGCGCAGGCGCAGATGGGTGTCATCGGGCTGCTGCTCCAGCAGCTTGCCGAAGTAGTCGCGGGCGGCGGGGGTTACGGTCAGCATGGGCAACTCGATAGGGGGAGAAAGTTCATTACCACAACATGCCGGCGGATCAGGCTGCTTTCAAGCGGCCGGCCAGCCAGGGCAGAGAGGCATCGTAACGCCAGTCGATGCCCGAATGGGTGCCGTCGAACTCCTCGTAGTGGTGGTCGACATGCAGCTCCTTCAGCACGTCGTGGAGTTCGCGCGTGCCGTAGTGAATGAAATACTGATCCCGGTTACCGGCGTCGACCCACAACCCCGACAACGCCCTCAGCGCATCAGCATGAGACCGGGCCGCGACAACGGGATCGAATTGCATCCATTGCTCCCATACCGCCTCATCCAGGTGGCAAGTCCGAAGATCGAACGGCAGCTGCAAACCAAGCGGCCGATCCGCGGCAGGCGAGTAGCTGGCGGCGAGACACAGCGTCATCATGGTATGAAATGCCGCCCCGCCGGGCCGCTTGTCACGCCAGAAGGTGCGAACGAAGTGCTTCAGGTCACCATCATGGCGGGCCAGCACGTCGCAGCACAGTGGAAAATCGCGCCTATAGACCCGATCGAAACCGGCATCGCCGGCATGGCTGGCCACCGCGGCAAACGTACCGGGACGCTCCATGGCCAGGTGCATCGCACCGAAGCCGCCCGAAGACTTGCCGAATACCGCACGCCCGGCCGGCTCGGCGACGGTACGGAATGCATCATCGACGGCCGGCACCAGTTCATCGACGATGTAATCGGCGTAACGGCCCATCGCCGGCGTATTGACGTACTGGTTGCCGCCCAGGCTGGTATAGCAATCCGGAAACACCATGATCACCGGCGGCATCTTTTCCTCGGCGATCAGGCGGTCCAGGCGCCGCGGCAGGTTTTCACCGTGATTGCGCCAGCTGACCTGCCCCGGACCGGCGTTGGTATAGGCGGCCAGGCACCACAGCACGGGATAACGCCGCTCGCCCTGCTCATAGCCCGGCGGCAGGTAGACGGGATGGTCACGCTCGACCGGGTCGCCGAGCGCGTTGCCGGCGAGCAGTTCGGAACGATGCCTCAGGCTGGTCACCTGCCCGGACGGAGTCGCCGGCATCGGCCTGAGCGGTCTGGATGAAGAGGTCGTACTCATGGAAAAGCGAGGTAGATGGATGAAAAGTCAGCCGGCCAGCGGGACGACCTTGCGCTCGCGCCTGGGCACGCGGCCCAGTTCCGGGACCAGTTCCAGCAGCACCCGACGCAGGGCCGCATTGTCGTACTGCAAGACGGCCTGTTCGGCCTGGCGCAATCGCTCATCGATTCCCTCGAGCTGCCGGGACGGACTGCGGGTCTGGAAAATCTTCTCGTGCGCCGTGGTGGCGTAGGGTTCATGCTCGTGGAAAAGCTCCTCGTAGAGCTTCTCGCCGGGACGCAGCCCGGTATAGACAATCTCGATATCGCGCCCGGGCTCCTTGCCAGCCAGGCGAATGAGCTGTTCGGCCAGGAAGCTGATACGTACCGGCTCGCCCATGTCGAGCACGAACACCTCACCTCCCTTGCCAAGCACTGCCGCCTGCAGGATCAGCTGCCCGGCCTCGGCAATGGTCATGAAATATCGGGTGATTTCCGGATGCGTAACGGTCACCGGACCGCCATTGCGGATCTGCTCGTTGAACAACGGCACGACCGAGCCGGTGGAATTGAGGACGTTGCCGAACCGAACGGTGATGAACCGGGTGTCGGAGCGACTGTTGAGATACTGGCAGTACAGCTCGGCGGTGCGCTTGGTCGCGCCCATGATATTGCAGGGGTTGACCGCCTTGTCGGTGGAAATGAGCACAAAGGAGCTGGCGCGATAGCGAACCGCCGCATCGGCCACCCGGCGGGTACCGATGACATTGTTGCGGAAGGCCTCGCGCACCTGGTGCTGAAGCATGGGCAGGTGCTTGTAGGCAGCAGCGTGGAAGACCACTTCCGGTCGGGACCGCTTCATCACTGTCTCGATCGTGGCTGAATCACACACATCCCCCAGCACGGTTTCGACCATGAGTTCGCTGAATTCCGACTTCAGCCGGTGATCGATGCGGTAGAGGTTGTATTCGCTGTTATCCAGCACCACCAGGCCGGCGGGATCGAGCCGCGCGATCTGGTGACACAACTCGGCACCAATCGACCCGCCCCCGCCGGTCACCAGCACACGCTTGCCCGCCAGGCCGGAACGAATCGACTCCCAATCGAGTGAAACCGGCTCACGACCCAGCAGGTCATCGATCGCGACCGGCTTGAGGTCATCGAAGCGGGTAATGCTCGCCCCCATCTGCTTGAGGGTTGGCAAGGTTCGAAACTCCACCCCGGCCTTCTCGCAGACCTCGACGACGCGCTGCATCTGCTGGTTGGTCGCCGAGGGGATGGCGATGGCCGCCATGTCGATGGCAGCCTCGCGCGCAATGCGCGGCAGGCTGCCGATATCACCCAGCACCGGAACACCCAGGATTTCCTTGCTGCACAGGCGCCGGTCGTCGTCAAGAAAGCCGACGATGTCGTAGCTGCCGCGGCGACGCAGTTCCGGCAACAACATGCGGCCGGAAGTACCGGCGCCGATGATGACCGTGCGATGGGTCTGTCGCCGACGATGAACTTCCAGGCGCATATCCTTGAATATGCGATAGACCAGGCGCGGCAGCCCGAGCATCAGCATCAACAGCAGCGGAAATGCCCAGACCATGAGAACCATCAGTTCCAGCGGCGCCTCGAGGACCAGCAGTACGGCGCTGCTGGCTACCGCCGCAAGCAGGGCGGCTCGAACCAGGTTGGCGAGATCGGGCAAGCTGGCAAAACGCCAGACGCCGCGATACAGGCCCGTTCGCCACTGCAGGAAGCCCTGAATGATCAGGACCAGGTTGATCTCGATCGCCAGTTGACGCCAATCGACCGCGGTTTCCCCCAGCAACCACAGCGTGGCCAGCCTGGCTGCCAGCCAGGCAACGCCGATCATCACCAGGTCGTGCACGACCACGAGGGTGCGCAGGTTCAGCAATGAGATCCGCTGTTCGTGCTGATCATTCATGCCGTTGATTCTCCGTTGTCGTGGCAGACTGAATGACCCACCATCCTCCGGCAAGCAATACGATCAGGCCGATTGCGATCACTGCCCCCAGCTCCGGATACGCAACCGCCGCCCACGCCGCCGGCATGACCAGCAGCAGGTTGGTTACGGCATACAACGCCAGAACCTGCCCGTGACTCCAACCCGCCACGATCAGCCGCTGATAGGCGTGCTGCCGGTGCGCAGTATACCACCGCTCGCCACGACCCACCCTGCGCGCCAGCGTGGCCGTGGCATCCACCACAAACACCGAAGTCAGGATCAGACTGCCCCAAACGCTTACCGCCCCGCTGACGGCACCGAACAGGGCCAGCATCGCAACGCTCCCGCCCAGCACCATCGAACCGACATCCCCCATGAAGATTCGGGCCGGCGGACGGTTCCAGAGCAAAAAACCGGCAAAACCGCCGGCCATGGCAAGCGCGAATGTTGCCGCTGCTGCCTGATCGTGCAGCCACATCACCGCCGCGAAGCCCAGGCCCGACCAGACGCCCTGCATGGCCGCAAGTCCGTCGGATCCATCCATGAAGTTGTGCAGGTTGATCAACCACACCACGGCAATGCCCGCCAGCGGAGTCCACAACCAGGGCCAGTGAAACGCATGCTCGACAACGGCAACGAGAGTGACCGGGCCAAACCACCACAGCCCGAACAACGCAACGGCCGACTGCACGACGAGCCTGACGCCCGGATGCAGTTCGGCACGATCATCGAGCCCGCCGAGCACCGCCAGCACAGCCACGGCGAGCAGGCCCGGCCACCACGGTGGATCACCGGCCAGAATCACCGCCAGAAGCAATGCCACGGCAATGGCCAGCCCGCCGCCGCGCGGCGTGGGCACGGTGTGGCTGCGGCGATCTCCCGGAAGATCGACCAGGTTCTTTCGCAGCAGCCAGTGTCGAAGCAACGGCGTCAGTGCGCAAG
>SL_3KL_010_SEDDRAFT_10005534_pt1 | contig 11322 bp, 10 predicted proteins | sample SodLakKL_010_SED_2_FD_10381 | JGI IMG/M metagenome (IMG submission 10381)
GCCCCCAATTGCACCAGAATGGAATTGAAATTGCCAAAACAATCTCAGTTTCAATCAAAGATAACCCGCCCCCAATTGCACCAGAGTGGAATTGAAATGGTTTTTACAACTGGCCGTTCATGGAATGAAGTGTACCCCATCTCCAACATTACCTGATACCCTATGCGGCCTTTGTTGAAGTGAGTTGGCTTGGTTCATTATAGGATGATTTATACGCCAATATATAGCCCCCAAACACATGAGATATCACATTATCCGCCAAAATAAAGTATACATTAATACACCATCATTCAGAATAAATTTGCATATTTGAAACTTGAACACGACCATTGCTAAGGTACAACGCTCCGGCAGAGAACAGTCGCAGGGATTTAGCAGGACTGAATACGGCGGCCAGACAACGCAGCAAATACTTTACATTTGCGGGATACAACAGAATCGCTACCCAAAAATTGTTGCAAAAATTCAAAACAAAAGACAAAACAGAATGGGTTGGAACCGGGTTACGAGAATTGTAAACAGATAACTTTCAAAACCATTTTTGCCCAACCCTTTAACAAACTATCAACCAACGTTTGACGAAATAATTAATCCAAGAGTCACATATTAATAGTTAAAATGATGCTGTCATTACAAGGAATATTCCCACCATTACCTACCCCGTTTGATACCCGTGAAAACCTGGCCACCGAAAAACTCAAAGACAATATAAAAAAGCTATCTGCATATGAGCTGGCGGGTTTTTTGGTGTTGGGATCCAATGGTGAATTGGTAAACCTCACGGATGAGGAGAAAGAAAAAGTATTCAAAGAAGCCCGGGAAGCTATTCCCAAAGATAAAACAATGCTGGCGGGAACAGGCTGTCAGTCTACCCGGCAAACCATCCATCTGACAAAAAAAGCAGCCTCATCCGGAGCTGATGCAGTATTGGTGTTGAACCCTTCTTACTACAAGGGCCTAATGAGCAGGGAGGCGTTGAAAATACACTATTTTGCGGTTGCCGATGCCTCCCCCGTGCCGGTAATTGTTTACAACATGCCTGCCAATACAGGGTTAGACATGGATGCAGAATCCATCACTGCCATCTCCGCCCATGAAAACATTATTGGACTGAAAGACTCAGGTGGAAACCTGGCCAAGATGGGAGAAATCCGTGAAAGCGTGAGCCCGGACTTCCAGGTACTTGCAGGTTCGGCAGGCTTTCTTTTACCTGCCTTGACCGTTGGTGCCATTGGGGGTATACTCGCCCTGGCAAATATAGCCCCGGTGCAATGCCTGCAGGTATATCAAAGCTTTTTGAAGGGTCATATGCAGGAAGCGCGTGAACAACAATTAAAAATCATCGCATTGAATAACGCTGTAACCAGGAAATGGGGCGTTCCAGCTCTAAAGGAAGCGATGGATCAGCTGGGACTGTTCGGCGGCCCATCCCGCAAACCTCTGCTGCCTGTGGATGAGCAAACCCGAAAGCAGCTACAACAATTACTGGAAATAAATAACATTCTATGATAAAATCTAACGTATGAAGGCAAGAAAATTATTAATGATTCCCGGACCCATAGAGTTTGAACCGGAAGTACTACAGGCTATGAGTACCCCCACCACGAGCCATTTAGCGCCCGACTTTACCGAATCCTTTGGAAATTCACTGGACATGATGAAGGAGGTTTGGCTGGCTCCGTCGGGGCAACCATTTATTGTGGCGGGTTCAGGAACACTGGCCATGGATATGGCTGCCTGTAACCTGGTAGAACAAGGGGACCATGTACTGGTCATTTCAACAGGTTATTTCGGGGAAAGATATGCCGATCTGCTCAGGCGCTATACACCCAATGTGGATGTGCTCAAAGCGGACCTTGGTAAAGTTGTTCCCGCTGACCAAATCGAAGACCAGTTAAAGAAGAAAAACTACAAGCTGCTCACATTCACCCATGTGGACACGTCCACCGCCGTAATCAATGACCCCCGCCCCATTGCCGAATTGGGTAAGAAATACGATGTGCTTACCATCCTGGATGGTGTGTGCTCGGTAGCCGGCGAAGAAATACGGCAGGAAGAATGGGGTATTGATGTGGTTTTCACCGCCTCACAAAAAGCCATTGGCGTACCACCGGGACTTGCTTTGCTGGTGGCCTCCGGACGGGCCATGAAAGTATGGAAAAACAGAAAAACGCCTGTAGCCAATTATTATGCAGACTGGAGCAACTGGCTTCCTGTTATGGAAGCTTACGGAAGCAGAAAGCCGGCCTATTTTGGAACCCCTGCTGTGAACCTGGTGCTGGCACTGGAAAAAAGCTTACAAAACATCCTTCGCGAAGGCGTTGAAAAACGTTTCATGCGCCATCAGAAAATGGGAAAGGCATTTCGGGAAGCGATGAAGGTTGCCGGCCTCCAAATGATCCCAGATACAGAACAGGTATCTGCCAACACGCTATCGGCACCTTATTACCCCGGCGGCGTTCAGGGAAAAGAATTTTTACAAAAAGCATCCCGGGAGGGGATCATGCTGGCGGGAGGATTGCTGGCCGAACTAAAAACCCAGTATTTCAGGGTGGGTCATATGGGATCTGTCAACAGAGCCGATTTGCTGGCCACCATCGGTGCCATAGAGTCGGCATTGCGCCACTGCTCTTATGAGATAGAACCGGGTATTTGCCTGAAACGGGCCCAGGAAATACTGGATTCTTAGCTGCAGAGGATTAAATAGCATATCTGCCCCTCAATAGACAGATAGAGGTTCCATGTATCTATAACGTGACCAATACCGGTAAAAGATATATTAAGAAATACCCCAACAGAAAATTGATGGGTAAAGATAAATTACCTGTGCTGGTAAACGAATTAGTAAGGTACATGGTACATGGGAAATGGCTGCGGCTTTTGATAAGGTCAGCCAGGTGGGCGCCGGAAAGACCGGATTGGCCCATACATGCTTGTTATTGTTCAGGGCACCCCTGATGACATAGGAGAAGTATGGCTATTATAGCTCCAGGAGAAGGGTAGGTATCCCTGTACCAGGCAGGATAGTAGGATTTTATAAAGAGGTTTTGGTCTTTTGAAACTCCGTCCCACGTAAAATAGTTGTTCTAAAAAATTTTACGAACAGATGACCGTCGTATTTAGTATAGGTTTTTTCATGTCTCTTTTCCTGGTGTTTTTGATTGCAGGAAAAAAAAGCAAAGTGCATTCGGACAAGTTCCTGGCGGCTTTACTTTTCATTTATGCCTTAACCATAGGGGGAGCTTACATGGATTTATGGAACAGAATTCATGATTACCCTTTGTTGCAGTTTATAAACATCCATTGGTTATTCTTATTACTCCATGGACCATTTCTGTGGATGTATGTTCATTCATTGACGGACCAACAATTCAAAACCAAGCCAATTCATCTGCTGCATGGGGTACCTTTTGCAGTATTTTTTATGATCCATTTTGTGAGTTTCATAAAGATACCTGCTGAAGAAAAGATGGTTGTCGTACAAAATGAGCTTTTTATAAACACCCTCTTTTTTAAAATATCCGTAGCCTCTATCGGAATATCTTCCCTAGCCTATAACTGGTGGGCTTTAAAACGACTACGGAGCTACAGGAACAACATTGAAAATCAATATTCCAACATTGAAACCATCAACCTGAAATGGCTTAAAACACTTGTGGTTGCTTCACTGGTCGTATTCTTTGTGAATGTTGTACTTTTCAACCTGAATAATGTGATTCCTTTTGCCGGTTATTATGAACTTTCACAAGTTGCCTATGTCTTTGCTTCGGGGTATGTATTGTACCTGGGATTCTTCGGTATCAGACAAGGTAAAATATTTGCTGATTATCCAACCATAGACAAGGAGCAAAATCATAAGCCTTTACAAGAGGTGCAACCCAGCGGTTTTAACCACAGTTTTCAGGATGATACAATCACTGAGCTTACAAAAACAATGACATGTCAAAAGCCCTACCTGGATCCTGAACTTAGCCTTGTAAAGTTGAGCCTGCTTATGAAAACAAAGCCGGAAGTTATTTCCAAAGTTTTGAACGCCCATTTACATCAAAATTTTTTTGATTATATCAATAAATACCGGATTGAAGAATTTAAGAAACAATGCCTGTCCCGAAACATCAAACATCTTTCTATCCTGGGTATGGCTTATGAATGCGGGTTTAACTCCAAAGCTGCCTTCTATCGTGCTTTTAAAAAATTTGAAAGCACATCACCATCAGCTTACATATCAAAGGCCTTAAAGAAAAGTGAGACCCCGTTGACAGCTTAAAGGAACTCCTTTCTCAGAAAGTGAGACGCCCGTTAAGCGATACTGGAGTAGTTTTGCGGCACAAAATTTTATAAATGATGCGGCAATACAAATTTTTATTTTTACTCCTGACTTTGGTCTCCTGTGAAAAATCAGTGTTCGATGACATCGATGTACTTCTAAAACAAAATTTCCAAAATAATTTTATAATTGAAGAGGCTCATCTCTGCTCTTTACCACCTTTGATTCAAAGCTATATGGAGGCTTCAGGTGTAATTGGCACCCCTTATGCCAACACTGTAAAAATAGTCTATGCAGGAGACTTTAAAACCAATGAAGATGCCGGTTGGGATCCCATGGATGCGATCACATATACCACCTATGATCCGGTCAGTCGTAACTGGATAGGTGAAATCCATTCCACCCTGGGAAAAATGACCGTACTGGACTATTACTACAATGGAGTAGGTAAAATGGATATCCGGCTTTTCCCTTCTGTACCCTTTCAGTGGGCCCAGGGACCGGAACTTGACAAGGGTGAACTGCTTACCATTTTAGCGGAACTACCTTTTAGCCCTTCAGCTTTTCTCCATGAAAACATTGTCTTAGAACAGATTTCTGCGTCCGCAGTCAGAGCCACCATTTTTGATGCCGGGCTTTCGGCATCAGGCACTTTCTATTTTGACAAAAACCATCAAATCCAACGGTTTGAGTCAAATGAAAGGTTCCTTGTCTCCGGATCCAGAGCTGAAAACCATCCATGGACAGCTTACCTGTGGGATTACCAAAATTTCAATGGTGTAGCCATTCCATCAAAGTTTAAGCTAAGATGGCATTTGCCAGAAGGCTCATTCGATTATATAAAAGCTACCTTAAAGGATGTGCATTTCAATATAAATAAGCGGTAAACTTTATGTGTATTAAGAAAAACAGAATGAGAACATTAGCAGCCTTGTTACTTGTTTTCTGCACCTTAACAAATGTTAAGGCTCAGTCATCAGGAAAAACCCGGTATTTCTCCATTGAGCTTGGCGGAGCAGGGTTGGCGGCATCGTTCAATTACGACCATTTAATCTTTCAAAAGAATAATCACAAACTATGGCCCAGGGTGGGAGTCGGTTACATGCCCTTATTGATAAATGGGAAATTGACAACAGGTACATGGGGAATCATAGCAGGCGTAAATTACTTGTACAGTTTTGATCATCACCAGGCTGTGGCAGGTTTTTCCAACAATCTGACAACAACCTTTTTACATGGATCTGGGGATCCTTTCAGACAGTTTTCAGTCAGCTACCTGATGATTCCCAGGATAGGATACAGATACCAGGACTTCAACTCCAAATATTTCCTGGGTGCAGGTTTTTCACCAGTTATTTCCTTTAACGGTTTTTCTTTAAACCAACATCTCATGCAATATAAGAACCATTTTTATATCACCATCGGATTATCTTTATAATAAAAAATGAGAACAATGAAAAATTTGATATCGATCATTTTAGTACTCCACGGAACCATACATGTCTTGGGATTTGTAAAAGGGTTTGAGCTGGTCCAAATACAAAACCTGTCAAACGATATATCCAAAACTTCAGCAATGACATGGTTGCTTGCTTTCCTGCTATTAAGTCTTTCGGGTATACTGTTGTTTTTTAATAAGCCCGCCTGGATATATCTTGCCGGGGCGGGACTCATCGTATCTGTCATACTGATAATACCAAACTGGAGTGATGCCAGGTTTGGCATGATTCCCAATATGATCATCATCATTGCTTTGCTGGTATCTTTATCAAGTTGTGCTTTTCAAAAAAAAATTGACAAGGAAATTCAGACCATTTTGGCCGGGACAGGCACCCCTTCTCCGGAAGTAATAACGGAAGAACACCTTAGTGCATTACCAAAAGCTGTAAAAAAATGGCTGAAAACTTCAGGCTCAGTGGGTAAACCAATTCCACATACAATTTGGTTGAAACAGGATTTCAGGATGAAACTCAAGCCAGAACAGGAGAAGTGGTATAACGCAAAAGCAGAGCAATACTTTACCACGGCAAATCCTGCCTTCATCTGGACGGTTGAAGTAAACATGTCACCGTTGATGAGAATCAGGGGTCGGGATAAATATGCAGATGGCAAAGGGGAAATGCAAATGAAAATGAACTCCATTTTTAACCTGGGTAAAGAAACGGGAGAAAAAATGGATGAGGGAACACTTCAGCGGTTCCTTAGTGAAATGGTTTGGTTTCCTTCCGCTGTGCTTAAGCCTTATGTAACCTGGGAAGAGATTGATTCTCTAACAGCGAAAGCCACCATGACCTACCAGGGTACATCCGCTTCGGGGGTTTTTTATTTCAATGAAAACGGGGATGTGATAAAACTCAGTGCAATGCGCTACAAGGGCAATGAGCCTGATGCCAAAAGGCACGAGTGGGTCATCACAGTGGATGAATATGCTCATTTTGAAGGCATTAGAGTACCGTCTGAATGCCGGGCCACTTGGAAACTGGATGAAGGAAACTGGACCTGGTGCCGTATAGAAATCAAAGACTTGATTTACAATATAGAATGATGGACACCAGGTTCACACAATTCCAAACAGGACGAGGAGTTAAAACACTTCAAATGGAAATACCATACATAAAAGATAACCACACCCATGAAATATGTGTGCGTTTATAGCGAATGTTCATTAGCAAAACCAAGGATGAAAAAACCTCATTGGAAATGCTTTATTACTCCCTCAAATGGGCACTTTCCTGTCTGATGGGTTCAAACTCCGTACCTTCTCTCCACTGGGGCCAGTGGTTGCTATTGGCTAAATCGTGCCCCACATTAAAAAACAACCAGAGGTTTTGGTCCAGCCCTTGCCAGTCCCATCCATCATGGATAATATCCAGGGGAGAATGGTATCTAAGCTCCTGGTCTTCCTGTGCCCACTCAGCATAGGCATCATCACGATCTATAAAATCATTGCCACTATTGGCATAAATCATGGGCACTCCTTCTCTTACAAAGTTAAAATGGTCGGAACGGTAAAAGTATCCACGCTCAGGTTTGCTTTCGGGAACCAGTACTCTCCCCTGCTCCCTGGCATGTCGCTCCAGGTAGTCCTGGATATCCGAAAAATTGTATCCCACCACCGACACATCGTGGGTGGGCCCGTACACATTCAGCCCGTCAATATTGATACCCCCGGCGGTGGTTTCAAGGGGGAATAAAGGATTCATGGCATAATACCTGGAGCCTATAAGTCCTGATTCCTCCGCAGTTACAGCCAGGAACAAAACAGTCCGTTCGGGAGCCGGCTCCATATTTGCAAATTTTTCCGCAATAACCATGATAGCTGCGGTACCTGTGGCATTGTCAATGGCACCGTTGTATATATCCACTCCTTCATCGGTTTCCACTTTGCCCAGGTGATCCCAGTGAGCCATGTAGACAACCGTTTCTTCGGGTCTTTGGCTTCCTTCCACAAATCCGGCAATGTTGGCCGACTCCGACTCTTCATATCTCACATCAAAGTTCACCGATGCATTCATTTCCATGGAAAAAGGCTGGAAGTCAGGTTTAAGGGCTTCTTCCCGTAGTTCGTCCAGGGTAAATCCGGCCTGTTCAAAAAGAATATGGGCAGCGCTGTTGTGTAGCCATCCCTCCATCAAAACGGTAGGCTCACCATTGTCACCCCCTACATCGTATTGGGGTCCCGACCAGGAGTTTTTCACCACATCCCAGCCATAGCCGGCAGGCCCGGTTTCATGTACAATCAAAACTCCTTCGGCGCCCTGCCTGGCCGCCTCTTCGTATTTATAAGTCCAGCGACCATAATAGGTCATGGCTTTGCCGGTGAAAAAGTCCGGATCTAAAGTGTGGTAACCCGGGTCGTTCACAAACACCACTACCGTTTTACCTTCCACATCAAGCCCTTGATAGTCATCCCATTCATATTCAGGTGCTACAATTCCAAACCCTGCAAATACCAGTTCGCTGTCGTGCAATTCCACCCTGTCCTGCAAACGGCTTGTGCCAACAATCATTTCATCTGCATAGGAAAACGAAAGGGGCTGGTCTGCATCCCCCGTAATCTCTATATTGCTGAAATTGCTGCCTTCTATTTCCACCAGGGGTACAGGCTGGCGGTAACTGTTTCCAAGAGCAGGCTGTAAGCCCATTCTCCTGAATTCAGATTCTATATAAGCTTTGGTTTTTCTTCCCCCGGATGTGGTGGGGGCCCGGCCTTCAAAATTGTCAGAGGATAAAGTCTCAACATATTGAGTGTAATGATCACTAAAGGGCGGAATTTGCTCTTCGGGGCTGCTTTCGCAGGAAGATATCAGCGCAGCGGCCAAAAAAGACATGGTAAACAACGAAACAATTTTAAGATATTTTGCTATCATAACAATTACAGTTTAGGGATTTCGAAATAGTAGTAACAACAATGGCTGTAATTTGTTGCAAAGATTCTTTACAATACATGTTAATCCTTTCAAAAACCTATGAAGGTTTGGTGTTTCAAGGAAAAAAGGAGTGAAATGGATGTTGGCTTATACCAGGTTGTACATTGGTACCCTGCGGAAGGGATATACACTTTTTACATCATGCCATTTTTGTAATTTCCCCCTGTTGATGCGCACATCCTGCTCCGGGATGTTAAGGGGCTCCGGAGGGTGCAAGGGCAGATGCAGGGTATCAGGGACTTGATGCAAGCTGTCTCCTTTAGCAGTATGACAAGGGATGCCCGCGTGAACAGGTGAGACAAACAAGCTGCCATGGAGCCATACAAAAAAAACAGCCAAAGCAAACATTTGGATGGCCCTGGTGGTAATTCTTATATGTAGAGATTGGTGCTGATTCACAACTGATAGCTTTGGGATATGGGAACCATTGATTAACAAACTTAGCATGCACGGAAGAATGCATTTAGGGTTTGCAAACAATCAAATGTGACCTCCTACAAATATAGCGATTTTTTGATTAATTTACTATTACTAGCATCAATAAAATCAGCAAAGAATCCCCTGCCTTTTCAGGCAATTAAACTTTATGCACCTGAAAACAGCTACAAACCCACAATCAACCCACTCATGAAAAAGGGATGATTATTTATCAACATCATTCTCCTGACACTATAGATAAGACCAGCCATCCCCCTTCCTGCAACATAGAAGAAACCTTTAGCCTGGGCCCGTCATCGCTTCCTGAAAAGGTCCTCCCTGATGATGCCCCAGGCATTGAAAGCCCTTCTGGCTGTGAAGTAAACCGCCAATGCCACACTGATGGTAACAGCTGTAAAAATGGCCAGCACAATGGCAATCTGATATTTAATGGCCGTTTCAGGATTTGCTCCACCCAGGATTTGCCCGGTCATCATACCCGGCAATGATACCAACCCCATGGTGGCCATGTTGGCCATAAAGGGTTTGAGTGCCGCCAGGAAAGCATCACGAAAAAAGGGTAACAAGGCTTCAGACTGGTTGGCTCCCAGCGAAAGCAGGTACAAGTAGCGTTTGTTATCCTTTTTGATGGATTCATAAAAGTGGGAAATGCCAATGATGGTGCTGTTGAGCGAGTTGCCCAGCAACATCCCTCCCACAACAACCATCAGCCGTGCAGTAAAAATGTTTTCATAGTTGACTATCACCCGGTTAAAAAAAACCAAAAGCAGTCCTGCACCCAGGAAGTAGGAAAGAAAAACGGGGCCAAAGAAGTGGCGAAAGGAGAGCTTGCTGTTGATCATGGCCGAAAAGCAGGCAAAAAAGATCATCACAATGACCCAGGTAATATTCAACCAGGGGTTATCCCAACGAAAAAGGTAAACCAGCACAATGGATACCAGGAACAACTGCCCTGTCATACGACCGGCTGAAACAAACAGCTGTCTGACAATACCCATTTTAAGAAAAACGGACAATGCCACCGGCACCAGCAATAACCCAAAGGCGGCCATCAGACGTAAAACAGAGATATCAGGAGCTGCTTCCATTTTTACCAAGGTTTAAAGTGGGAAAATTCTGATCGTGCCAAATGGCGTCATGGGATGAAATGACCAGGGTTTTGTCATCCAGTGAACAGAAATAATGTACAATCAATTCTTTCAGATGTTGATCCAGGGCTGAGGTGATTTCATCCAACAGGTAGATTTTCCTTTCAAGCAGGAGGGTAACAATGATGGCAAGGCGTTGCAGTTCACCTCCTGAGAGGTCCTCCAGCCTTTTATCCAGGGTGGATTTGGCAAGATGAAAATCATCCATCAAAGTCAACACCTTTGAACGGTCATAGGAGAGGTAGCGATTGTTTTTAAAAGCAAGCACCTCCCGGATAAAACTTTCGGCTTTACCCCTTCCGATTTGCATTTCCTGGCTAACATAGGCCATTTGCCGGCGCAAAAGCCAAACATTTTCCAGTCCGAGCTTTTTCCCATCAATCATCACCTTACCCTCATCGGGAAAATCAAAGCCCAGGAGCATGCGCAGCAAGGTGGTTTTACCACTGCCCGATTCTCCTTTAATCAAAAGCCGCCCTCCGGCAGGTACCATTAAAGAAAGGTCGTGGTAAAGGTATTTGTCGTCTATCTTTTTGGTTATGTTCTGTAATTCAATCACTACACTCAAATATTCTTTGTATAAAACACCTTTGCCCGGCCTGAATGCACAGGACCGGGCAAAGGTAATGAAAAATGGTCGTATCAATTACCTCCGGTAAATCGTTTCACCGTTTTGTTCATCTTTTGTACTCCCACTGAATACATAGGTAACCTCATAGCTTGTACCGTTGACAGCAGTTATGGTAACCTTATCAATAACTCCTGCCTGGGCACCGGGAATGGAGAAAGATGCCTGTCCCTGGGCATTGGTGGTATGGGTTTCGCTTTTGGAGTATCCATCGGTACCCACAATGCTGAAGTGAAGTTCGCAATCGGCAATAACAGGCATAACACTACCCCAAACAATCACTTGTTGTCCTGCCGGGGGTTGCGAAGGGGTGGGATAACCCGATACATAAGCCACCTGGTCGCAGTGGTCGCCTGTAGCCACCTCCTGCCAATAACAAACTTCTACCGTCTGTGGTGCAGTATTTTTTAC
>SL_3KL_010_SEDDRAFT_10005535_pt1 | contig 11322 bp, 7 predicted proteins | sample SodLakKL_010_SED_2_FD_10381 | JGI IMG/M metagenome (IMG submission 10381)
CCAGACGCTGGCGACAGGCCGGCGTGCTGATGCTGGCCGCACTGATCACGGCTTGTGCCGGCGGTCAGGAACGTCCCGCGCCTGCCGGTGGCAGCGAGCATGTCCGCACCGTTGAAGGTATTCAGGAATATCGCCTGGACAACGGCATGCAGGTCCTGCTGGTTCCCGACGAAACTCGCAGCTCGGTTACCGTCAATACCACCTATTTTGTGGGGTCCCGCCACGAGGGATATGGCGAGACGGGCATGGCCCATCTGCTGGAACACATGCTGTTCTACGGTACCGAGAAGCACGAGGATATCAAGTCGGAAATATCCGCCCGGGGCGGTCGCGCCAACGGCACCACCTGGTTCGATCGCACTAACTACTTTCAGACCTTTCCGGCCTCCGACGAGAATCTGGAATGGGCGGTCTCCATGGAGGCCGACCGCATGGTGAATGCCACCTTTGATGCTGAAGATCTGGCATCGGAAATGAGCGTAGTCCGCAATGAGTTCGAGATCGGGGAGAACAACCCCTTTCGCGTCCTCATGCAACGGACCATGGCCGCCGCCCACGAGTGGCACGGCTACGGCCGCAGCACCATTGGCGCCCGCTCCGATATCGAGAATGTACCTATCGAACGGCTGTGGGATTTTTATCGCCGTTACTATCAGCCGGACAATGCCATGGTCGTGGTCTCAGGGGATTTTGAGCCCGAGAAGGCACTGGCGATGATCGAGAACAGTTTCGGTCGAATCCCCGCCCCTGATCGCGACGATGAGCTGCGCATCTGGGACACCTATACCCGCGAAGCGACCCAGGATGGTGAGCGTAGCGTGACCGTCCGCCGCTCCGGTGAGAGCCAGTACCTGATGGCCGTCTATCATGTGCCCGCCGGCGCCCATCCGGACTTCGTCGGTGTGGACCTGCTTGCCCATGTCCTGGGCAACTCCCCGTCCGGGCGACTGCACCAGGCCCTGGTGGAGCCCGGTCTGGCCACGCAAACAGGGGCCTTTGCATTCAGCCTGAACGAACCCGGTGTCTTGCTGGCCTTTGTAGAGGTGGCCGGTGATCAGGATCTGGATGAAGTGGAGCAGGTCTTCCGCGAAACCCTGACAAAAGCGGGGCAGGGCGAAATCACCGCTGAGGAAACCGCACGGGCGAAAAGCTCGCGGCTGCGTGACCTGGAAGTCCGTACCCTGAATGACTCCCAGCGTATTGGAATCGGTCTCACCGAGTGGGCCGCATCCGGCGACTGGCGACTGATCTTCCTGCATCGTGATCGTCTGCAGGCAGCAGACCAGGGCGATGTGGAACAAGCGGCCCGGTCCTGGCTACGTCGGGACAATCTGTCCATGGGGCGTTTCATTCCGGACTCCAGCCCTGAACGGGCCGAGATTCCCGAAGTGGACGATCTCCAGGCCATGTTGGCTGCTCATGAATTCGAGGAGGAAGGACGCGCCGCCGGTCTGCGTTTTGACGCCAGCCCGACCAATGTTCAGGCCCATCTGGATGTTCGCGAACTCTCCAACGGCATGACTATCGCCATGCTGCCCAAGCAGACCCGTGGCAATCGCGTCGTGGGTTCTCTGGTGCTTCGATTGGGCGATGAAGACAGCCTGCGCGGGCATCGCACCACAAGTAGTCTGGCTGGCGCCATGCTCATGCGCGGTACCACTGAACGCGACAGACAGGGCATCAGCGATCGTCTTGATGAGCTGCAATCCGAGCTGCAGGTGTCAGGCAGCACGAACCGGGCAAGTGCCCGCATTGACACCCGGACCGAGCAACTTGACGATCTCCTGAGCCTGACCGCAGAAGTGCTTCGTCAGCCGGCTTTTGACGCCAGTGAGTTTGACGAACTGCGGCGTTCCCGGATCAACAATCTGCGGGAAGCCAAGACTCAGCCCAATCAGCTGGTTTTCAATACCCTGAATAATCGGATGAGTGGACGTGATCCGGATCATCCCTCGTACTCGGCAACATTCGAAGAGACCTTGAAGGCAGTCGAGGCGGTGGAACTGGATGAACTGAGCCGCTTCCATGAGCGGTTCTACGGTGCGGCTGATTCTGCTTCTCTGGTGTTGATCGGGGATTTTGATCCCGATGCCGTGGTGGAAAAGATGGAAGACCTGTTCGGCGACTGGCAATCCGATGTTCCCTACCAGCGCATACCGTCCGACCGCCATGACCCCGAGCCGGAAACCATAGTTATTGAGACGCCTGACCGGGCCAATGCTGCCTTGGCGGCCATGCATCGGGTCTCCTTGAGTGACGAGCACGAGGATTATCCTGCCATGGCCATGGCCAATCACCTGATCGGGGGTGGTTTCCTGAGCTCGCGTCTGGCAGAGCGAATTCGCAATCAGGAAGGGATCAGCTATGGCGTCGGTGCCAATCTGAGTGTGGATTCCATTGATGATTCCGGCATCTTCATGACCTTCGCCTTCTACGCACCGGAAAACCGCAAGCGCTTGCTGGAGGTGTTGAAGGAAGAGCTCGACAAGGTGGTGGAGGAGGGCTTCACCCAGGATGAGCTGGAAGCCGGTCGACAAGGCTGGTTGCAGCAGCGGGAGGTTGCCCGTGGCAACGACCAGGAGTTGATGGTGACCATCAACAACAACCTGGCTGTGGGACGGGACATGCTCCGTGAAGAGCAGCTGGATACAGCCATTCGCAATCTGGACCTGGAGACCCTGAACGAAGCCGCGAAACGCCACCTTCGGCCGGGGCGGTTGACCATTGTCATTGCCGGCGATTTCGAGGACGAGGACTAATGGCTGATTGATGGCTCAAGCCACACCGCAAGACAAAGCGGGCCGGGAAACCGGCCCGCTTTTTTATTAAGTCAGAAGGGATCAGACGCTGCTGGATTTCTTGCGCTTGATGGCGGCGCCACGGCAAAGCCAGCCGGCCAGGACACCCACCAGAAAGACCGTGAAGAGGACAACGGCTCGGGATGCTTCCCAAGTCCAGAACAGGAAGTCGACGCCGACCGTCTCTCGGTTCTGATAAACGAACACGATGACCAGGGCAATCAGCAGTGCCGCGACCACGCCTTTTACTTGTTGTTGGTTCGTCATTTACACCCTCCTTTACAGTTACTTATACCCGATTTCACGAAATCACTTTAGCGTGGAACATCCGCATCCCGCGCCTCCAGGCTGTGTTCCAGCAGATCCGGCTGGTCGAAATGGCGGCGGCCGGCGAAGGCTATGGCATGCCGCCCGGGTTGACGCATGGCGCCAGGGGAGGGCACGCCCATGGTCCAGAGCAACCAGCGCTCGCGGCGTTCAGAGCCATCCACAAGTCCGTTTCTGCCATACAAGCTCTCATGGCGTCCGGCACCCGAGAGACTGCGAAGTTCATTGGGATCTCTCAGCTCAAGCCTCACGTCGGCCGTTTCCCCGGCGGCGCTCACGCCCACCAGGTAGTGGGAGCCGGTTTCCCGGGTCAAGCGGATACGTTCACCGGCGGCCGGTTTTGGCAGTTGCGGACCAACGAAAATGGGTTCGCCGCCGGGCTGTGATGGCCGCTCGCGAACGTCTTCCCCGGGGAAAATCATGTAGTAGCAACCACAGATATGCAGGGATTCCCCGGCGATGACTTCTCCGTCGGAATCGAGATTGACGCGCCAGATGGCGCCGTCCAGATGGCCGCCCAGCAGGTCGAAGAAGCCGTCTCGGGGGCGTTCCGGCAACCAGACCATGTAATTGAGCTGGATCACCACCTCCTCATTGAAGCGGGCAAAGCTCACATAGCGGTATTCCACCGGTCGTTCTGTATCTACTCGCGCATGCTTGTCGTCGGCCAGCTCCGGTTTGCCGATGCGATCCCCGCTGACGGCTTCTTCCATGCGCCAGATCGGCGCATGACGCTGAAACCAGCCGGACAGCTCCTCAATACTTGCGTTCGGAATACCCAGAGGGTCCCGTTCAAACGCTGAAGGGGGTGTCAGCGTCCCCGCACCTGTTGTTTTTGATTCCCCCGGTGCATCTTCGGCCAGATAGTGCGTCCAGCTTGCCCCAGGCGTCGGTTGCGCTTCTGACGCCAGCGCTTCGGCCTGATTGTTGTGTAGTCGATTCACGCCGGACAGGACGAACAAGCGTGTAATCGGGTAGATCCCTAGCCAACGCTGCGCAGTGCGATAGTCATCGGGCACCTGAGATTGCCGAATCAGCGCCTCCTGCAGATCGGCCCGATAATGAATGGCGTGGTTGAGGTTTTCCGCACACTCTCCCAAGGCGGCGATTTCGGCTTCGATCTCATCCGACTCAGCCGGCAGACCCCGGGCATTGGCCAGCTCGTGACGGCGAGCGAGCAGATCCTCCTGACTCATGCGACTCAGCCAGGCCTCCCAGCGCTCCCGGTCCTGGTGCAACTCCCCAGCGAAGGAGGCCAGGAAGCGCGTACTCCGCAGCCAGGGGAAGTCTGCCGGTCGATGCGCGCCGGCATCGTGTCTTGCCCGCTCCTCGATCAGACTGTCTGCGGCCAGAAATATATCCAGACAGGCTTCCTGTTCCGGTTCTTCCAGTGCCAGGCGTTCTGGCAACGCCGCGCAGGCGGAGAGAAAGATGGCTGACAGAACTAACCAGATAGGCGACAAAGACCGTGGCAACATCGTCTGAGGTTCCTGTTTTTCATTGCGTGCTTGTGAGTTTCTAACTAAACCGTAGCAGGGAAAGCGGTTTCACGGGGTACCGTCACAAGAGGGCTGCCTCCCATCTGGTCATTCTCGCATAATTAATATTTGTCATAATATATATTATACGCACTAGCTGACGGACCAATCTGAGGGAGGCAACCCCCTCCCCAGGGGCAATCAGGATTCGTCGGGCCTGCTCTTGTCAGAGCCACCGGCGAACCAACCAGCCCAGGCGACCAACAAGACGCTCAAACAGCCCCGGTTCAGGGAGGTTTTCTTCGTTTATCACTTCGGCATTGTCGAGATCCAGGGCAAACTGATCATCCAGAGCCTGGGTGACGACATCGTCCCGGGCCAGCAGGTTCAGCTCGTAATTATGAAACAGGCTGCGGTAATCGAAATTGGCCGTGCCGAGTATCGCGAATTCGCCATCTACGGTCAGGGTCTTGGCGTGCAGCACCCGATGCCTGTATTCATGTATCCGGACGCCTGCCTGCACCAGGAGCCGGTACTGGCGACGGGCCACAATCTGCAGCAGCGGTTGATCCGTGACTCCGGGCAACAAGAGCTGGACATCCACGCCCCGGTGGGCAGCTCGTCGCAGACAGAGCATCGTGCGGGGGTCAGGAATGAAATAAGGCGTGGTCAGGCGCACACATTGCCTGGCGTGATCCAAGGCATCACGGTAGAGCTTTCTCAGTGCGTGCCCTTGGCGCGGACCGCGATTGGCTACCAGTTGCAGCCTGGCTCTTGCCAGTTCAGCGGCGCTCTGGCGAGTCGGGTCCCGCCAGCGTCGTGACCAGAACAGATCGAACAGGATCTCTGCTTGCTCCACTAGATGCCCGCTGTCTATGCGCGCATGACTATCCCGCCAGCTTTGCTCCCCGCTGTAGGCGGCCGCGCTTTCCCGGTGAATATTGAAGCCACCAACGTAGATTTGGGAATCGTCTATTATCAGTAACTTACAGTGATTTCGTCGATTGTACCTGAAGGGGTCTCGCCAGGACCAACGATGAAACCGCCGCAAGGGAATGCCCTGACGGCGCAACTGGGCGAGAAAGCCCCGGCCGGCCTCGAACAGGCTGCCGGCGGCATCCAGGTGCAGACGGACATCCACGCCCCGATCCACAGCCTCGGACAGGGCGCTGGCGAATCGCCGCCCTACTTCATCCTCGGCGAAAATATAGCTTTCCAGCCACACCCGCCGGCGAGCGCCGTTGATGGACTCAATCATTCCCTGGTACAGCACGTCGCCTTCGAAATAAAGCGTGATGCCGTTCGTGTTTGAAACGGGGAGTCCGCTGTTTTGCGGTGATTGTTGCCTCCTGGTGTCCATTCCCATTGCCCCCTTGCAGGCAAACGGCGGGTGTCAACTCGCCCATGCTTTCGGTTCCGGGCGGCGACCAGTATTATGGCTCCTCATGCGCGTACTCAACTACAACATTCGTTATGCCACCGGGATCGGCCCCGGTTTTCACTTTCCCCTGCCCCTGGCGGGCTATCTGCGCTCCACCGCCAAGAATCTGGACCGGATTACACGCTTTATCGAAAGCACCCAACCGGATCTGGTGGGGCTTACGGAAGTGGATATGGGCTCCTTCCGGGCCAATCAGGTAAACCAGGCGGAGCATATTGCGGAGACGCTGGGGCATTTTCACTCCTTCGAGTCCAAATACGCCTACAAGTCCCTGAATACCCACCTGCCGATCGTGAAGAAGCAGGGTAACGCCATTCTGACGTCCCAGCCGATCGTACAGGAGCATTTCCACTATTTTGATGCGGGCATCAAGCGTCTGATCCTCGAGATTGAGCTGGAAGATGTGGTGATGTACCTGGTTCATCTGTCGGTGAAGTATCGCCACCGGCACTACCAGTTGCGTAACCTCCACAGCCTGATCAGTCAGCGCCAGAAGCCGGTAATCGTGGCCGGCGATTTCAATACCTTCTGGGGCGACTACGAGATGCACCTGTTCATGGAAGCGGCACGCCTGCGCAACGCCAATCCCACTGGGGAACCCACCTACCCCAGCTGGTCACCCAGCCGGCAGCTGGATTTCATCCTCTATAGCGAGGGCCTGGAGGTGGAGCATTTCGAGGTTCCGGATATCCGGCTATCGGACCATCTCCCGCTGATTTGTGATTTTCGGGTGACCGGATAAAAGGAAGCATTGTTGTATGGACTCCACTCCCGTCATTGTGGTGAGCGCCCTCCTCCTGGTAATTCTGACTCTGGGTGGGATTGCGCTGATCCTGCGCCGTCATCGTTTGCAACGGCCCTATTCCAGCGTTGTGGACCCGGATGTATATATCGGGGAGGTCTGGCAGCGGTGGATGGAGGAGGAGCTGGAGCAGGCCCAGCATGACCTGCGGGAAGAAGCCTTCCGCGTTCTGGACGCCCACCAGCGCCGGTCCATTCGCGATGATTTGATTGCTTTCGAGGAGAAACTTCTGGCCGGACCCTACCCGCTGACCTATCTGCGGCAGGAGATGATGGCCAGCGTGGACCGGCGGATGATCAATATCGAGATCCTGCGCCTGCCGCCCGGAGACAAGGCCCGTTTGCGCAAGGAACAGGCGGATATCATCCAGAGCGACGATCATGCCCGGGAATACATACTGGCCAATGAGCTGAGGCTGGCCATCTTGCGGGATTATGCCGGCCGTCGTTATGGCGACCGAGCCGACCAGGACTGGTTTCATGTCTATGAGCGGGCGGCGCAATTCAAGCGCAAAACCACCCGTGCCCGCATCATGCGGGGCTTGCAGGACGTAGAGGAATCGGCCGAGGACGCCCGGCAGCAGGCCATTGCCGTGGTGGACCGCCAATTACAGATGCGCCTGCTCCAGGTGACGCCTGGCACTCGCTTTGAGGATAAACGTCCGACCCGGCGCGACGAGGGGAAATCGGACTCGGGTGGCACCGGGAAAGAGCACGATTAACGGCCCCAGGCCCGGCTCAACATCTTCAGCCTTTCCTGTCTGCCCGGCTTGCACCGCTGCCCGCTACATCAGTATGATTGAAACAGGCGTTTTAAACTTTCTGCCGCCATGTGGCGGCTGCCGGGGAAACTCATGAAGACTGTATTAAACCCCACGAAAGAGCGGATATTGTCAGCGGCCGAGCTGCTGTTCGCCGAGACCGGCATAGCCACGACTTCGCTCCGACGTATCACGGGCCGGGCGCGGGTTAATCTCGCCGCGGTGAACTATCATTTTGGCTCCAAGGACGGTCTGATCGATGCCGTGTACGAACGGCGTCTGGGCCCCGTCACTGATGAGTGGCTGGCGAATATCGAAGCACTGGAAAATCGCTACGGTGAGTCCCCTGCTCCGGTAGAGGAGATTGTGGAGGCCTTTGTGCTGCCTGTGGCCCGCCTGGCATCGGACGAAGTGCGGGGTGGCCGGATATTCATGCGTCTGCTGGCCCAGGGCTACAGCGAAGCCCGTCATTATTTTGAAAAGCTCTTCTCCAGCCAGTACCAGCATGTGCTTGACCGTTATCGTCAGGCATTGCGTCAGGATCTGCCCCATGTCCCCAGCGATACCCTGTGCTGGCGTCTGCAATTCCTGCTCGGGGCAATGACCCAGGGCCTGTCCGGGGGTGAGCTGCTTCGCCTGATCGAAGGCAAGGCCGATCCGAAAGACACCGAACGGGCAGTTCGTGAGTTGATCCCCTTTCTGGTGGCAGGCTTGCGGGCTGAGCCACCGCCGGAATCCGAGGAGCGTTCCTATGGTCTAAGCACTGTCAGTGCCGATCCTGGAGAGATTGCATGAGATCGCTCCGCGCCTGGCTATTCCGCAAGGTGGTCAACTGGCTGCGGCGGGATGTGGTCGAGCCCAGCCATTTGTACAGCAATGTACGTCGCCTGAGCTTTGAAGTGGAGCCTGGCGATGTGTTGCTGGTGGAAGGGCGCTCACGAGTCAGTCAGGTCATCAAGACAGTAACCCAGACCAACTGGACCCATTCAGCGATTTATATCGGTCGCCTGGTGGATATTGACGACCTGGAACTGCGGGAAAGTATCCGTGCGCATTATGACGGCGACATTACCGAGCAGTTATTGATTGAAAGCATGCTGGGTCAGGGCACGATCGTGACACCGTTGAAGGAGTATAACGGTGAACACCTGCGTGTCTGTCGACCGATGGGCTTGTCAGTGGAAGACCAGCTGAATGTCACACGCCATGCTGCTGCGCAGCTGGGCAAAGCCTACGATGTGCGCCAGTTGCTGGACCTGGCTCGTTTCTTCCTGCCTTACGGTATTTTGCCCCGCCGTTGGCGTTCCACTCTGTTCGAGAGCAAACCCGGCGAGGCAACACGTCATGTCTGTTCATCCATGATGGCAGAAGCCTATAGCTCGGTGGGCTTCCCGGTCCTGCCATTCATCGAACGGCATCCGGATGGCCGCATGGTGCTCTACAAGCGCAATCCTCGCCTGTTTGTGCCAAGGGATTTCGATTATTCCCCCTATTTCGATGTGCTCAAGTTCCCCTATCTGGATCGTGGTGATATTGCTGCCTATCGCAGTCTGCCCTGGTCAGATAGTGGCATTGTCTATAACGACGAGGCGGATTTTGCCTTGCGACTGGCGGAAGCAATAGCGTCGGAAGCGGATGACCCCTCTGATCCAGAGCCTCCTGCAGACACTAGCGGGGACGGAGAAGAAGCTCATGAGGCAATCGACAGTAGCGCATCCAGCGCCACTGATAAGGATGATGGGGAAGACTCTGCGCTAAGGCCGGACGAAGTACCCGCAGGCACGGAGAACAACAAACGCCAGTGAGCAACAGATGAAAGCGGATACGGCTCACTGGCCGTCGATTGTCTTTTATCTATTTAAAACACATTCAGCCTCAAGGGAGATCCTGATGAGCGAACAGAACGAGCGAAACTGGGAGTTCGAAATTGATGGCAGCCGTATCGGCTGGCTCAAGTTCGACAAACCGAATGCCAGTGCCAACACGCTGTCCAGCGATGTCATGAAGGAGCTGAACCAGCGCCTGGCGGAAATCGAGCAGGAAGATATCAAGGGTCTGGTGATCTATTCTGCCAAGAAAAGTGGCTTCATCGCTGGTGCCGACATCAAGGAGTTCACGACTCTGGAGAATGCAGACCAGGCCAAGGAGCTGATCCGCGGTGGCCAGAAAGCTTTGGATCGCCTGGAAGCCTTGAACTGCACCACCATCGCTGTCATTCATGGTTTTGCCCTGGGTGGCGGCCTGGAGCTGGCCCTGGCCTGCGACTACCGCATCGCGGCGGATGACGATCGCACTCAGCTAGGTCTGCCGGAAGTGAAACTGGGTATCCATCCCGGTTTCGGTGGCACCGTGCGATCAATTCGCCTGGTAGGCGTTTTTGCGGCCATGGACATGATGCTCAGCGGTCGCAGCCTGCGCGGCAAACAAGCGCTGAAGATCGGCCTCATCGATCGCCTGGTGGATATGGACAGCCTTCACGATGCTGCCCGCCAGCTGGCCTTGACCCCGACCGGCAAGGGCAAGGCGCCCTTTGCTGCCCGGCTTGCCAACCTGCCCGGCGTCCGGGGCCTTATCGCGGGCCAGATGGAAAAACAGGTAGCCGCCAAGGCACCGAAAAATCACTACCCTGCCCCCTATGCCATCATCGAGCTATGGCGCCGCTTCTGGGGTGATCATCAACAGATGTATCTGGAAGAAGCCAATTCCATCGCCCGTCTGATGATGGGCGAAACGGCACGCAACCTGGTCCGTGTGTTTCTCCTGCAGGACAAGCTCAAGGGCCTGGGCAACAAGAAAGACCTGGATCTCAAGCATGTGCATGTTGTGGGTGCCGGTGTCATGGGCGGCGATATCGCCGCCTGGTGTGCCTTCAGCGGTTTTAAGGTGACCCTCCAGGATCGGGAAGAGAAGTTCATTGAGCCGGCCCTGAAGCGAGCCAGGAAGCTGTTCGAGAAGAAGCTGAAGACGGAAGACAAGATCAAGGCGGCCACAGATCGCCTGCAAATGGATGTGAGCGGCGACGGTGCTCGCGACGCGGATGTGGTGATCGAGGCCATCTTCGAGAATGTGGAAGCCAAACAGGCGCTCTACAAGGATCTGGAAGCGAAGATGCGCAAGGATGCAGTGCTGGCCACAAACACCTCCAGCATTCGTCTGGAAACCCTGCGCGATTGCCTGGAGGATCCAAACCGCCTGGTGGGTCTGCATTTCTTCAACCCGGTGGCCATGATGCCGTTGGTGGAAGTCATCCGCACCGAGGAAACCGATGAGGCCATCATTGGCAAGGCCCTGGCCTTCACCCGCCATGTGAATCGCCTGCCGGTGCCCTGCAAGAGCGCACCTGGCTTCCTGGTCAACCGCATCCTCATGCCCTACATGATGGAAGCGGTGCTCGCCTACGAAGACGGTGTGCCACTGGAAGCCATCGATAAGGCTGCCAAGGACTTCGGCATGCCCATGGGGCCGGCAGAACTGGCCGATACCGTGGGACTCGATGTGGGGCTGTCAGTGGCTCAGATTCTTGGCAAGGAGTACGGCGTCCCGGTCCCCAAACAGCTCGAAGAACTCGTGGAAGCGAAGAAACTGGGCCGCAAGAGCGGCGAAGGTTTCTACAAATGGGAAGACGGCAAGCCGGTAAAGGACCGCAGCAAGGCCGGCGAAATCCCCGCCGATCTCACGGATCGTATGATCCTCCCCATGATCAATACTGCCATGGC
>SL_3KL_010_SEDDRAFT_10005536_pt1 | contig 11319 bp, 12 predicted proteins | sample SodLakKL_010_SED_2_FD_10381 | JGI IMG/M metagenome (IMG submission 10381)
TCAGCTTCCCGTTATATTTCTTTTTAAAACTGGATAGATACAACTCGGTCACCTGATTCAACCATAACCTTTTCTAAATTTTCCATTTCAATTGACCATTAATTAATAAAGGAGCCATAAAATGAATGGAACACATTATACCCCGGTGCATCCCGGTGAAGTGTTGAAGGATGAGCTTGATGAAGTGGGGCTAACCCAATCTGCCCTTGCAAAGCATATTGGAGTTTTACCGAAAACAATCAATGAAATATGCCGCGGCAAGAGAGGCATTAGTGCGGAAATGGCTATGAAGCTTTCAAAGGCTTTAGGTGGTAGCCCTCAATTTTGGTTAAACTTGCAAAACAACTGGGAGATAAGCCAATTGGATGAATCTGTTTTTGAAGGTATTGAACACGTTTCCGCATGACGGAAATATAACCATTGGGTCAACCAGACGCCGAAAAAAAATGGGCATTTTCTCAAAAGCCGTGGCGGCGGCGTTTACCCAAAATGTTCGGTCAGTGTATATCGGTAAGAGGTAAATTATGGCAGAATATGGTGAGTGGAACCGAAAAGGAGCAACTCTCAGCGATGTAACAGCAAAGAAGGAATATGGAGTAGACCGGGAGTTTATTGCCAAAGGGATTCGGGCCGGTAAACTTGAATACCTAGAAGGTGTAATGTGGGGAAACCCATATCTCAGACTTTTAAGAAGTCAACTTGAAAAATATATTGCTGAAGAACTCGGCCAAGACACATTGTCAAAGGAAAAAAATAAAACAGAACTTAGAAAAATTAAAAGTGAAATCAGCAAAGTGAAAAAGAAATTGAAAAAACTTGAAGAACGTAAAATAGAACTTGAACAACAAATCAAATAATGACCGATTATCTCAAAATCCCAATCGCGGACCTCATCGGTTACAGCATGGGCGGCGGCATCGCGATGCAGCTGTCAATTCGGGGCTTCAGACCGAATATTTGCCCCCGAAATATTGATGCTCTTTGAAATTCATTGATACCTTTCCCGAGAAAAGAAAATACGAACAAATCAAACCAGATAATAGGAGGTAAACTCCAATGGCATCAAAAGAACTCGAAACGACAGTCAACAGTGCCTTGTCTCTGGCTCGCGCCTGGCAGGACCGGGCGAACCAGTTGTTGACTTCGGAGGAAAAAGCAATACAGGATCAAATGAATCGGTTGATGAACCATCCTATCGACAAGGTGGTATTGACCAAGATGATCGATCAGAGTTTTCGGCCGCACGACAGATCCCGGGTTGCGGATCAGGTCAACGCGATCCTGACGTCCTACGGAATCCCTGATTTTTTCCCCAAGGTCGACAGGCTTTTGATTCAGATGTTTTTGGGGGTTGGAAGGTACTTTCCTGCCTTTACCGTGCCCAAGATGATCAGCAGGATGCGTGACAGCAGCAGCCGCGCCATTATCCCGGGAGAAGAAGACGCGCTGCTCGCCCACCTTTTGAAGAGAAAAAAACAGGGCGTTCGTATGAATATCAACCATCTGGGGGAGGCGCTTCTGGGAGAAAAAGAGGCCCGCCGGAGGCTGGATACTTACATCGAGGACATGAAAAATTCGGAGATTGAATATATATCCGTCAAAATTTCAACAATTTATTCTCAAATCCTACCCATCGCCTTCGATTATACAGTAGCCACGTTGAAAGAAAGGCTTACGGAACTCTACAGCGTCGCCAGTGAAAACATGTTTGTCCGTTCGGATGGCACCCAAGTCCCGAAATTTGTGAATCTGGACATGGAGGAATACCGCGACTTGGACATTACCAAGACGGCGTTTATGAAAACCCTGGACCAGGCGCAATTCAAGAATTTCTCGGCGGGAATCGTGCTTCAGTGCTATCTCCCCGATTCCTACAACATCCAGAAGGAGCTTACCGAATGGGCCAAAAAGCGGTTGGCAGCCGGTGGAAATCCCATCAAAATCAGAATCGTGAAGGGGGCGAACATGGAGATGGAGCAGGTGGAGTCGTCCATATTCAACTGGCCGCTGGCCACATACAACAACAAGTTGGAGGTGGATGCCAACTACAAGCGAATGGTCGAATACGGACTTCGCTCCGAAAACGTCGAAGCGGTCCAGTTGGGAATTGCCTCCCACAACCTGTTCGAACTTGCTTTCGCCAGCAAACTGGCCGAAAAGAGAAATCTGACGGACTATTTTTACTTCGAGATGCTGGAAGGAATGGCGGATCACGTTCGCAGGGCCCTTAGCGAAATGTCCGGCGACGTTCTGCTTTACGCCCCGGTAGCCAAAAAAGACGAATTCATCAACGCCATCGCTTACCTGATTCGACGTCTCGATGAAAACACGGCCGGGGAAAATTTCCTTCGCTACTCGTGCAACCTCCAAACCGGTTCGAAGGAGTGGGAATTTTTGCAGGAGCAATTTCTTGCCTCGGTCGCATATATGGACAAGGCATCCAAAACGCCCAATCGCATACAAAACAGGATGAAGGAAAATTTTCCCGAGAAAATGGGGACGTACTACGAGAACGAATTTTACAACGAGCCGGATACGGACTGGTGCCTTTCGAGCAACCGCGAATGGGCGGAGCAAATCCGGAGGCAATGGAAAAAAGGTCCCGGAGACGAGCCTGTCAAAATACCGGTTGTGGTGGCCGGGCGGGAAATTTTCGACACCCGGCCAATCCGCGATTATACGGATTTATCGAACGTGAATGAAAAAACCGGTGAGTCTGTTTTAGTCGGACAATACGCTCTTGGAAACGGGGATGATGCGAGGCGCGCCGTGGAAACCGCAAAGGCGGACCCGGACGGATGGAGAAAAAAAACCGCCCGGCAGCGTCACGAGATTTTATCCCGCGCAGCCATGGAGTTGCGCCACGCCAGGGCAAGACTCATCGGGGCTGCCGCCGCAAACACCGGCAAAGTCTTTACCGAGGCGGATGTCGAGGTGTCGGAGGCCGTGGATTTTGCCGAGTATTATCCCTTTTCGGTAAAAAAGTACGATGAGATGGAAAATATCCAATGCAAGGGCAAGGGTGTTGCACTGGTCCTCACGCCCTGGAATTTTCCCATTGCTATTCCCTGCGGCGGCATGGTTTCGTCGCTGGCGGCCGGAAATACGGTAATATTCAAGCCCGCCTCCGCTGCTGTCATGGTGGCTTGGGAATTGTGCCAATGCCTGTGGAATGCGGGAGTTTCAAAAAACACGCTTCAATTCATTCCCTGCTCCGGTTCCGAGGTCGGTTCGGAACTGACCATGCATCCGGATATTGACTACATCGTTTTGACGGGGGGCACGGACACGGGCATGCGCATTTTGAAAGACCGGCCGGATGTCTATTTGGCGGCCGAAACAGGCGGCAAAAACGCCACCATCGTCACCGCCATGGCAGACAAGGACCAGGCACTCAAAAACGTGATCTATTCGGCTTTCGGAAACTGCGGGCAAAAATGCTCTGCGACCTCGCTTTTGATCCTTGAAAAGGAAGTCTACGAAGACGAGCATTTCAAACAGCAGCTGGTGGACGGCGCCCAAAGTTTCAAAACAGGCCCGGCATGGCAATTTCGGAACAAAATGGGCCCGCTGGTAAACAAGCCAGACCAGGATCTGCGAAGGGGGCTCACCACATTGGAAGCCAACGAAACCTGGGCGCTGAAGCCCGAGAACCTAAACGGCAATCCGTACATGTGGACCCCCGGAATCAAGTACGACGTCAAACCGGGAAGCTATACCCATATGACCGAATTTTTCGGACCGCTCCTGGCCGTCATGAAAGCCGAGAATATGGACCATGCCATACAGCTGGTAAACCAGACCGGCTACGGCTTGACCTCGGGCTTGGAAAGCCTCGACAAACGCGAGCAGGAAAAATGGAAACAGCAGATTAAGGCAGGCAACCTCTATATAAACCGAGGCACCACCGGCGCGATCGTTTTGCGCCAGCCTTTCGGAGGCATGGGAAAATCCGCTTTGGGCGCCGGGATCAAGGTGGGGGGTCCCAACTACGTTTCTCAGTTCATGGAGTTCGAGGAAACCGCCGACCCGCCGATTGGCGCCATCCGGGGCGAATCTTATCTTTTGTGGCTGGCCAGGGAGTGGAGAGTTGAGCTGCTTTGGAAAAAACACGAGGAATGGAAAACCGACCTTGAAAAAACGACAAAGGCGATAAAAAGCTACATTTACAACTTCGAGCGGGAGTTTTCCCGGGAAAAAGACTATTTTCATCTCCGCGGCCAGGACAATATTCTGCGCTACCTTCCGGTAGGAAAAGTCCTGGTCCGGCTTCACGAGGGCGACAGCCTCTTCGACGTCCTGGGCCGAATCGCGGCAGTTAAAGTAGCCGGGTGCGAACTCGAGATAAGCGTTCCGACGGATTTGAATAACGGCGTGACGGCTTTTCTGCTGGGCAGGGAGGGCAAAAGGATTGTAGGCGACGCGCTGGTTATGCGCCAGAGCGATTCGGAATTGATTCGATACATTCCAAAGGTTCAACGCATCCGCTATGCCTCTCCTGACAGGGTTCCCGCGGCCGTTTTGAAGCAAGCCGCCAAGACGGGATTTTATATCTCCAGGACAAAAGTGTTCATGGAGGGACGGCTCGAGCTTCTGCAATATTTTCAGGAACAAAGCATATGCGATAATTACCACAGGTACGGCAATCTGGGAGAACGTGCACTGGTTGCCAATTAAACCATAATATAGACCATGCGTTCCTGTGAAAAACTGGCGCGAATAATATATTTGGCCAGGTTGCCGAGGGCAGTTTCATCTTCGGGCCATTTTTCTCCTTTACCAGGGTGTTCCCATTATATGATGAGGCAGGAACAGGGAAAGCTTCGGGAAAAATACCGTCAGGAAGAGCACCGGCACCCAGCATAACAGGATGAACCACAGACACGGTTTCATCATCTCATCAATCGGGGCGCCCCCCAGGCGTCCGGAGAGATACAGTACAGGCGCCGCGGGCGGTGTTATGCAGCCAAGCCCCGTATTGACACCGACGATTGCGGCATAATGAATCGGATTGAATCCCAACTCAATTATGATAGGCATTAGGATTGGCGTTGTCAGCACTATCACGCTGATATCATCCATGAGCATGCCCATTATAACAAGAAAAATATTGATCATGAACATGACCATGAGCGGGTCAGTCGAAATGGCATAGAACACTGCGAGCAGTACACCCGGCAGGTCCTCCAGGATATAGAGGCGGCTCAGCATGGCGACCGAGTAGAGCATAACCATGATGACACCGGTGGTGACGGCGGTTTCAACTATTACTTCATACGTGCTTTTCAGGTTGAGCCCTTTATAAACGAACAAGCCGACAGGGATCGCATAGAAAACAGCCATCGCCGATGCCTCTGTGGTGGTCATAATTCCGCCGTATATTCCTCCGAGGACTATTACCGGCAGCATCAGCGCCGGCAGGGCCATCTTCCCCCTCGACCTGAACAGTCGTATTTTGTCCATAGTGGTCCTGTTTTTCTTTTCGCCTATTTTAATAGTGATGTTTTTACGCAGAAGCCACCAGTTCACCGCGATGAGCAGAATAATGGTAAGAAAACCAGGGACAACTGTGGCGAGGAAACATGCCAGCACTGATTGACCGCTTATCCAGGCAAAAATAATCAACGTCGCATTTGGCGGAATGAGCAGCCCCAGAAGCGAAGCGCTTGCCACAAGTGCGGCGGCAACTCCTCGAGGATACCCTTCAGCCTGGAACCTTGGAAAAATGATGGACCCGACGGCAGACAGCGTGGCACAGGCAGCCCCGGCGATAGATCCAACAACAGCACACGATATGATGGTGACAATCCCGAGTCCCCCCTTATAGTGCCCGACAAAAACATCGACGAAATCAATCAGCTTTTCACCAATCTTTCCACGCTCCATGATACCGCCGGCGGCAATGAAGAGGGCAATGGCAATCAGCGATGTTGAATTCATCTGTCCATAACCGTAAGGGAGCAGCTGTGATGCCTGATAGCCTTGTCCGTCGGGACCACCGAAGAATATCAACCATGCCGCTGAAGCCATAAAGCTTACCGGTACCGGGACACCGATTATCAAACAGAGCACAAGAATGATGAGTGCAACAAAAATCATCTTTTTTTCCTCCTGAACAGTTCACGCAGGCTGAGAACGAGGTCCCTGGCAAAGTAGCAGACCATGAAAACCAAACCTAAGAAAACGGAGAGATAGCCCACCCACAGCGGTATTCTCCATACGCTTGTTTTGGGAATAGCTATCCCTGTGCCCAGAGGTCCCATGTAGCCGAACATAAAGAATTCATACCCGTACCATGCAAAGAGCCCCGCCACGCAGACGGTTATGAAATTTCTCAGAACCACTAAAGAGTCCTTGAGTTTTCCATCGGGCAAATAGGCGTTGACCAAATCTGCGGAAACGTGGGTGCGGCTATATGCTCCTATTGCTGCTCCTATAAAGTAGAGCCAAAAAGCTATTATTCTGACCCATTCTTCATAGCCGTACAGATCCTTCTCGAGGATATAGCGAAAAAAAGTGGCGAGACAGATGGTAAGAGTAAGTGAAATAGCAGAGAAAAAACAGATGACGGAAAAAGTATTGATGACTACGCGGTCGAAGATGTTTTTCGGTGCGCTCACAGTTGTGACGCATTCAGCCGTTGCAGCGCATACATCGTCTTTCTTGATATCTGACACGAGGCGACTCCATGGCTCAGCCTCAGGCCCGGGAGGGCAGATTCCCCCCGGACCTCAGCTTTTCTGTAAAAATAAGGCTGAAAAGTGAAAAAGGATCATTTCGGTGCAAGCTCTCTTCGGAAATCGTCCATGAGCTCCTTGGTCATGTTCCTTTCAAGTTTGGGCCAGGTGGAGGCGCATGCCTTCATTATGGGCTGAAGCTCTTCTTTGGTGTAGGTGTGAACCTCAATGCCTTTTTTCCGCATAAGATCCATGTAGTGTTCATCAACATTCTTGGCGTTATCAATACTGCTGGTGGTCGCCGCGGCAAGAATTTCCTCGATGACAGCCTGATCTTCAGGCTTGATCTTGTCCCAGGTTTTGCCGCTGATCATGTAGTTGAGAACCTCGATGGAGTAGTTGGTCATATACCAGTGCTTGAGAACATCGCCAAGAGCAGTGTAGGCAGCAGCTACAGGATAGCCATTGACGCCGTCAACAACTCCGGTCTGAAGCGACTGATAAACGTCGGCATAAGGAATCGTCTGGGTATTGTAGCCCATGGCTTGCGCTGCAAGGTTGTATACGTCCATACCCGGAACACGCACAAGAACACCTTTGTCTACATCGGGATTGAGGGGCTCATTGGCCGGTTTGGTGGTACCGGTTCCGATCATGCCCTCAACATAAAAACCAAGGAGCTTTACGCCGAGCCTTTCATTGAACTCGTTCATCTTATTGAAAAGCCATCCATCCTGAGCAAAGACAGTTTTTGCATCTTCATAGTCGCTGACATATCCGTTAATGTAGATAAGTTCCATCCGAGGATCGAACTGGCTGGGAACGGAAATACAGGACATGTCGATGGTTCCGCGAATCTGTTCTTCATAGACCAGGGTATAATCGCCAAGCTGGTTGGCAGGAAAAACTCTGACTCCGATACGGCCATCTGTTCTTTCAGTAATCTGCTCGGCAATCTTGTGCATCATATCGGTGGCCGGATGATCAGTTGCGTTTTGTCCCGCAAACTTCAGGACCAGTTCCGGTTCAGCAAAGACGGTGCTTGCACCGAATGTCAGAAACATGCTTGCCAGGGTGACACAAACAATAGATCGTAATTTAAAGAACATTCTACATTCTCCCTTTGGTTAAAGTAAGCGTGTTAATAAAAATGAACCTGTTTTCTGTAAATAGGAACTTGCTTTTTGTCAAGATAAATATAAAAAGTGAGTCCTATACACCCGATCCACTGGCGCAACATGTTGTGGCAGTGGCGGGACGAGAGCGGATCGATGGCAAGAACACAAGAGTTGATTTAACAGGTAAGACCCCCTTGGTTGATAGAGTACCGCGGTGTAAACTTGTAGGGGCGGGTTCTAAACCCGCCCTCGTTCCAAAATCCCCGGATGTTGGTTTGTACCATATATTTTGCGTGCCCCAGGATGACCTTCAAACGTTTAACCAATGAATAGTTTTTACACCCCCAAATCCATTATAATCAACATATTTTCGATGATCGCATCATTACTCAATACCCGATGTCGATGAACCGTTGAGTATAATTTTTAAGTATTTAATTCCGAGACGATTTTTTCGATTTCGTCGGATCCGATAAACGGAACCTGCGCGGTGATCAACCCATCGTTTCCTTCGATTTTCGCGATGAGATGCCCTTTGCCCAAGAGTCTTTCGGCTCCTTTTTCTCCGAGTGCGATTTCCGAGGTGCCTTCGCTGTCGACTCTCAGAATCAGCCGGTTGCCCAAATTGGCTCGAAGCTGCATGGGCATGACCAATATATTTTGCCTCGGAAACGATAACGGACAAACACATTTTACCATCCGCCGTTTTTTCGGGACTCAACGCGAGTATATCGGCGATGTGCTGTTCTCTTTGCCCCAGCCATTCCGCGTAATCGAAATCTTCGGCTGAATAGCATTCGACGGCCTGTTCCGGCAAAGAATTGTTGCCCTGGTAGTGTTCGAACTTGCGAAATTATAAAACTATAAAAAAATTGATGGGGAATCTGTCAAGGATAAGTATGAAGAGATACCTATATGCGCTCCAAAATAATCAAGGAGATCGAATATATAGGGATCGATTAGCTATCAAGATTGATTTCTCTATAATGTCCTTGGAACACTTCTCTAACATGCCACTCTCTGAATCCCGCAAAGGGAAGATAGTTTTTTCGCTGCGGATGATTCAATTTCTTGCCATGAAACTTCATGAGCCATTCATTAAATCCGATAGTGCCATTTGCTCTATCAGACACAAGAATGTTTAAGCTTTCTGACAAGGTAAAAGCTCCTCTATCAAACAATTTATGGTGCAGGGTACACAAGGCCAGCCCGTTTACCTCGATATCAGGCCCGCCCGCTTGATACCATTTAATATGGGCCGCCTCTAAGGCAACGGGATAATGGCCTATACGTACATCAAATCCGCAAATCGCACACTTGTATTCGTAAGCTCTCAGCACCCGTTCACGAAAATCCGGGTCCCTTCTTCTGTTGGATGGAATATCTGTCTCCAAATCAATGCCCATGCTTTGAAGAATATCTTCATGAATAGAGGATGGGAAATTGTCATTTAAGAGATCGGTTACGATTTCTCGAACCAAATAAGGAGATTCTATTAATTTCGAGAAAATATCTTCTGGAAAACCACCGTATACTTGTTGTTTTATAAGTTCTTTTCTGCTAACGTCTCCGCTTCGTGTCGCTTTGAGATTCTCTGCCCCTGAAAGTTCCCACACTTGATCATTCCTTAAACGCCAGAACGGAAACTCAGGATGATGTCTGGCACGACAAGGACCAAACGCAACTAATAACTCCTTTAATTTTTCATCGATTTCTTCATACGGTATCAATCTTTCGGAGTTTCTCCACAATCGCCCGAGAGCGTAAAGGATTAATAAAGGTTTATGAGGCGCTCGTTCGCCATTTCTTTTCCAAACAGTTAAATTTTGGATTTTTTTTCTTATCAGGGAACTTTCCATATGGCTTTTACAACTTTTTGATGATTTAAATAATTTATTCGTGCTCTCATCGTTTACAGCTGCCATAACACGCAAGCCTGAGATTCATTTTTCCTTTTCATCCATACCAGCCAATATTTCAACAAGTTTTTTATTGCCTCTTTTTTTCCGGAACCGTTCTTCCCCACTTCATGTAGGGTGGCAATCCAATCCCGCTGTCTTGAAGAATTTTCATGACGCCATCGTAATCTATTTCGTCATCCTTAAACGGAGAGACTGTTTCGATATTTTTTTTCGTACTGATGTGACCGACGCGGTCTTCGTCGGCCCTGATTCCGACATAGCTGATTATCGGATCGTCGCCGACATAATTTTCAAACGGTTTCAACTTCAGCATCTTTGTACACCAGCGCATTCTCGGTCCCGGCAGATAACCACCGAAAACTTTAAGCCAATGATCGAAGCCTGCCCTGTCGTTCAAACGAATTATTTTTTTCCCGGGAAAGGCCTCCACCTGATCGAGGTATTCACATGTTTCGCGAAGTTCCTCGCCGGTATCGCAGAAGACATATTCCGTTTCCAGAATTTTATCTCTCATGTGAAGGGCCAGAGCGGTGCTGTCTTTTCCACCGGACAGATTCAAAATGTGCCTTTTCTCATGGATCATGGTTTCCCCTCGGTTTCGGGGGTTTGTCTTTAAATTTTCCCAAATAGCAGGGTAGGCGGCCTCTGAGGTGATGAAAATCATTCCTTTCGATGGGCGAGTTTTTCATCCGAAAAACGTTCCGAATTTTCGGTTTTCCAATTTCTTCGTAATAGGGTTTTCGAAACTCCTATAGCCAATATCATTGATTCTAAAATAATTTCACTTTCTATTCTTTCCCAACTATATTCCTTTATTTCGGTTTTTAACTCGCCCCATCATTTTTCTATTGCTTAAAGGTCATTGAGACCCATGGCAAACACATGAAAAATAACAGGAAAAAAAAGACCACGCAAGTAACTTATCCTGACAAACTTTTTTGCCAGTCAGGTTAAACCATGTCGAACAAAACGGATGTTAGCATAAAAGATCACTTTTTATGTAGGGCAGATCTTCGGCAAAAAGTTTAAATCAGGATAACCTGAATGATGATGTCAAACTCTTTTTTGAAGGCGCTGTTGGATGAAATTTTTCCATTATAAAACAGGATAATTTTTTCAGGTTATAACGGATTTGGGGGTGATTGGTTGATGGGAGTATGATCTGTTTCTTTAAAAATGTGAATAGATGATCGAAAACGTTCCTTCCCTTTTTAAAAGCTGGTCTTTACCCACACATGACACAGTGGGTTATCAAGAAGCCGCCTCGTACCCTCGTTCTCACGCAGAGCATGGTAAGGAGAAAAATCCCATAACCATCGATATGAGGACTCTCGGGTATTAAACCCGAGAGTCCTCATATCGTTTATCATTTCATTTAATGATTTTGTGATTTATCCAATTGTTTCAACAACCACGGTGTCAATTTTTTTCTTGTTATGGCCGCCCTCTGTTATTTTTTATGTCGCGCCCTTTCAGGGCTTAATATTTTGGGGCCTCTACCCAGGGAGCTGCCCTGGGCTATGTATGTATAGCCCTTTCAGGGCAGGATTCGCAGGTTGCAAGGTAAAGGAGGCCTGAAAGGTCGATACATAATGCAGCCCA
>SL_3KL_010_SEDDRAFT_10005537_pt1 | contig 11319 bp, 11 predicted proteins | sample SodLakKL_010_SED_2_FD_10381 | JGI IMG/M metagenome (IMG submission 10381)
GGATTAATTTGGTATTTTTTTCTGGCAGGTCTGTACAATCCTTATGGGTTAGATCCCCTGTGATCCCTCTCTGCGCCCTTCTGCCTGTCACCAGCACGGTGCGTTCTGGAGGCCTCACGCCTGCCTGATCGGGGTGACCGTGTTGCTCGACACTAACGACCGAGCTCAGCGGCGCGCAGCCTTTTTGCGCGTCCGCTGAAGCGACTTGTTGGCATCCAATAGCTTTTCATAAAGGGTCTCTGGCGCAATATCTGCCCCGTTGGGCCATGCGATTGTGCCCCCTTCGATGTTCGCCTTGGAAAACAGTTTCTGATCCTCCAGGGGTTTGAAAATGGGGCCTTTCGATAGATATTCCGAAAAATCGACATCCCCTTCTAGGCCATCATCGAATTGGACACGATAGACATAGCCACCCAAGTATTTGATTTTTTTGACTTCGTTTAAATCCCACATGGATCACCTCAATCTAGTGGAGGAATTTTTTTCATTTCTTCACCCTTTCGCGCCAGCTCCCAGTTTTCCATAAGATAGTCATTTCTGAGATCGATCCAATCGCGTGTAAGGCGGAGAGCTGTACGGGAGCGAAGATCGCCTTTCAATATGTTGCCACGGAAATCTATCAGAGCCTTGTTCCCCTGATACTCGACATGAATATGAGGCGGATTGTGATCATCGTAGAACATTCTTACAATAATTCCGAAAAAGGATGAAATTATTGGCATGTTTTACCTTCCGTGAATGCCAACGTTTAGCGTTTTATACTGCATCCCGCGTGAAGTTTGGTCAGTAAGAGCAGATTTTCAGGCTCTTTAAATTTTTGTCGATGACTTATTTTTAACCGAAAGCGGGATGCTGGATAAAACGAGGTTGAACTGAGCCTGTTGTTATCACTTCAAAAAAGCAATACCAAATTTATATGGGAATTGTAAAGATAATTTTCCCGAATGAGCCTGGAATAGGCTGTTTGATTGGTTGCTGAAAATCTGTATAGCTTGATAAAATTTTGCTCATTTACGGATATTATATTGAGAAAAACAAAAAACTTCAAGGTACCTTTCCTCTTTCTTTTGATAAACTTTTCCGAATGGCGCAACATTCCTGTGCTTAACAAAAGCTGAAAAAAACGTTATGCTAAAAACAACTTTCTATGGGAAAATGCAAAACGCCCTATTCCAATTGTACCAGATTATCTGTATGCTTTAGATGAATTATATCAAAAGGGTTTATACCGGAATGTTTCGGAATGCCTGATACCACCGCTAATGTTCCTTGTTTGCAAAAAGGGCATTTGGTGATGTCGGTTCCGGTTTTTTCCAGCATAATCTCGCTGACGGTCTTGGTTAAAACAACTTTGCCGGAAGACTCAAGTCCTAAAAATCCGACCCCAAAGGGGCCGGAATTGGATTGACCCCTGGAAGGGGATGAAATTGTTGTGCCCCCTGAGGAGGCACGGTGAATTGTCCCCTGTTAAAATTCTATTAATATTTCGGTTTCTCAGAATCTCTTTCTTTTCGTTCTTGGTATTTTACATATTTCACAACCATCTCTGAGTCCAAACCGATGGTATCAACGCAATAACCTCTGGCCCAAAACCGATTGCCCCAATAGGGCTTTTCTTTTAACTTTCTGAATTTGTTCAACACGCGAATAGCCGTGCGACCTTTAACGGTACCAACAAAGTTGGAGATTGAAACCTTCGGGGGCACCATAGCAATCAGGTGAACATGATCTATCTGAACATTTAATTCGATGAATTCACAGTTTAATTGTTCAGAAAATGCCCGAACACAATTTTCGACCTCGCGCGCTATATTGCCCTTTAAGACCCTGAAACGATATTTTGGCACCCATACAATGTGGTATTGGCAATGCCACATTGATTGTGATAATTTACGAAATCGACTCATCTGTTACTCCTTTGCTTAGGTTGTGGGGACAACTCACGCATCGGTTTTAACAGATGAGTCGTTCAGATGGCAAAGCCACTGAACTCTGACCTGGCCCAGAGGGCCAGGGTTTCTATATTGGATTAAATCGACCGATTTTCCTTAACGGCTACCAAAATATAAAGCTGTGGTTCATCAATGAATTTTTTAATATTGAATCCGAGCGGTTGAAACAAATTTTCGGCTTCCGGTCTATCCGGAAAATCATCCAGGGGGTAGGAAGCATTTTGCTTTAACCTTTTTATAAACGCTTTACCCAGGGGGTGGCTGATCACCATGCGTCCGTGGGGTTTGAGTATTCTGCCAATATTTTTAAAGGCCCCCTCCTTGTCTGCAATATTAGGATAACAGGCATTAATGAAAACAACATCAACGCTTAAAGCAGGTAAGGACAGATCCTTTACATCTGTTCTGATGGTTTTGACTTCAGGGTAGTTTTTATTAAGCTGTTCTAGCATCTTATCGGATAAGTCACAGGCATAAATTCGGGAGGGGCTGTATTTCCGAATGATTGGTATCAGGATACCGGTTCCGGAACCCACATCGAGCACCACTTCATCCTTTTCAATTTGTCCGTTTGCCACGATTTTTTCAAGCCTTTCCGGAACGTTTTCGGGTAAAGGAGGTTCAAACTTATAGAACAGCTCATTAAAACGCTGCTGCTGCAGTCGATTGATTCGATCAACCTCCTGCTGTGTCGGTTTATTAAAGTTTTTTGTCATTGCTTTTAAAGATACGGTAAATAGCAGAAAAATCAAGGCTGTCGATGCCTTCTGCAAAGGTTCTGGCGTACAGCTCCTTTGTTACTGCCCCCGTGAAAAGGGGGTGTTTTTCTTCATTGGCCAGGTCTTGAAGACAGTGTAGATCCTTGTATATCAGGGCATTGGAAAAATGGGTGGAAAAATCTTCAGTCAGGAGTTTGGTTTTCTTGGCGTTAAGCACCAGCGACTGGCCGCCGCCTGCATTGAGAATATCCAGCACCCGGTCTCTGGAAATGCCGACTTTTTCAGCAAAGGCGAGGGCTTCTGCCAGGGCGGCCATGAAATTGCCTAAAACGAGGTTGTTGATTAGTTTCATCTTGGTGGCCAGGCCTGGTTCCGCCAGATAAAAGAGATGTTTTCCGATCTGTTCAAGAACCGATTGTGCCTTGCTGTATCCTTCCTCCTTGCCGCTTACCAGCACGGTCAGAGCTCCCTGGCTGGCCGGGACCACACTGCCGAGTACCGGCGCTTCCAGATATATGCCTCCTGCACCGGCACAGAGTTCATGAAAGGTGGTGACATTTCGAAAATGGTTAGTGGTGTGATCCACCAGCACCTTGCCTTTCAGATCGGTTGAAAAAAGGCCGTCTTTACGTTTCAGCACATTTTCCACTGCTAAACTGTCAAACAGGCAGAGGCAAACGATGTCCGACTGCTGTGCAACCTGAGCGGGTGAATCGGCAATAGTGACATCAAGACCGTTGGCTTTCTCTGGGGAACGGTTCCAGACGGTCAGCGTGTGTCCGCAGTCTATTAGTCTGCCGGCGATAGCCTTGCCGAGATGGCCGAGTCCGATAAATCCGAGTTGCATGTGATAAACCTCCTGTTGTCATATCCTAACGATTAAGGTAGACATTCCCGTTCATTTAATCCAAAAAAGTTGTATTGGAATTATTTCTTTCCATGTTACTAAAGTCAAGTTTATAATAACTGAATTAAGCTTTTGTTACACTCAAAACATTTTCTGAAAAGATATATATCGGAGAAAACCCATGAACAGAAGTAAACTAAAACGGTTTGCATTGATTTCTGGCATTATTTCATCGCTTTGGATTTCTTTGGCATTCCTTTTTCCCTTCATCACCGACCAGAATGCTTTTGGGGAAATAGTTCGGATCGGACAAATTACAGCAGATAGTTCCTTTACATATCAATCTTCTGTTCTCAAACGTCAGCAGGAGAGGGAATCTCCCATTATTAGCGTGAACCTTGCCTTAAATCCCGAGAAACAGGAAAAGTGGCAACCGGAGTTGAATATTCTTTCAGATTCGGGACAATTTGATCTCAGTGAACTCTTTGACTGGGTGAAACAATTAGAGGGGATGGAAGAACTTCTCAAGGATCTGGCAGTCACGAAGGGAACACTTTACATCGATGAACTTTTCCTGACAGGGCCTCTTATGGAACCTGGAGGGTGGAATTTCCGGGTCGAGGGGAAGGTGGAAGGTATGGAAATGGCATCTGTCCATCTTCCGGAATCAATATCGATGACAGGATGGATCACAGCCGGTCCGGAGAAGATTGAATTTACAGATTGTGAACTCTCTTTTATGGATTCGACCCTTCTGATTTCCGGAAGAATTGAAAATTACCTGAAAGGTCCACGAGAAGCGGATCTTCGGCTTGAGGGTAAAATGGGGCCTCAAGCTGTCAGATGGATTGGCGAGTTCATGGAAACCCCTGCCAGGCTTAAGGTTAACCAGTCTCTTGAGATGAAAAATGCTCAGGTGCTTTGGAGTGAGGGGGAAGAAGCCCGTTTTTCCGGAAAATTGCTATTGGAGGAAGGCCCCAAGATTATTACCGACATACGATACACGGAAAAAATCCTGTCTGTAAAACAGTTACGCATTGTTGATAAAAACTCTGATCTCGTGCTTAGTTTCCGGCTACAGGACAAAGAACTCGATATGACCTTTGAAGGTCATTTGAAGGGTGCCACTCTTGACCGGATCCTGGAAGAAAACCCATACCTCGAAGGCGAAATAGAAGGGGATTTTCAAGGGAAGATTTTACTGAACAATCTACCGCGATCTACTGTCTATGGAATGCTTAAGATTGAGAACGGTTTTTATCCGGATTATCCATTTCAATTGGCCAATGTCGTGCTTCATGCCGAGGGTGACCGTTTGGTAGTTGAATCTTCCAGTTTTTTCTGGGCCGACAAACAGCAGGGTTCTCTGAGCGGAGCCATAGATTTTTCTGCGGATGCATTTTATCTTGATTTGGATTTGGCGGCTGATGGTCTGAAATGGGAAGATTGGAAAAAGTTCAGAGCTTTAAGGCATGGGAAAGAAAAAAGACAAAAGAAAGTCACATTTGATGACGACCCTTTCAAGTTTGACATTGCATTTGGGGGGATAATCCGTACCAGTCTGGAATATTTCAAATACGGCAGATACAGGTGGAAGCCGGTTAAGGGTCAAATCAAATTTTTCGATAAAGAAAGAACTATCCAAATTGATGAGGCAAACCTTTGCGGCATTCAAACTTCAGGCCATATTCATTTTACCCCCGAAGCAATCCGGCGGGCATTCCATGGATCAGCCAGCAATCAGTCATTGAGAGATACCTTGGAATGCCTCTGGGGGAGAGAGGATCTCATAACAGGCAGCTATGATCTGAAAGCAGATATTACTTTTCAAGAAGAAAAAAAAGGAGACGATCCCATCGAGTCCCTCAGAGGGACGGTTGAGTTCAATGCGGAGAATGGGCGGATTTATCGCTTTGGTTTGCTGGCGAGAATTTTTTCCGTCGTCAACATAACGGAGATTCTGAGATGGAGGACCCCTGATTTGATGGGAGAAGGGCTTGCTTTCAATACCCTGGTGGCGCAGGGCGTACTTGAGGGAGAAACGCTGGTGCTGGAGGAAGTAATCCTGGATGGTCCTTCTATGAACATTTTTACCATCGGAAGTCTCAATTTCAGAGAAAATACCCTAGATTTGACAGTAACCCTAGCACCATTCAGAATGGTTGATTTCATCATCGACCGCATTCCGCTTTTAGGACATATCCTCGGGGGAAATCTTATTTCCCTTCCGGTCCGGGTCAGCGGAAGCATGGATAACCCTGTTGTGTCCCCCCTCTCCCCGCAGGCAGTAGGAGATAGGTTGATCGGAATTATGAAAAGAACATTGACACTCCCGTTTAGATTGATCGATCCTATTCTGCCCCAAGAAGAGGAGGACACTTATTAGGTATAGTAGTTTTATTAAAAATTAAACTGGGCCCGTACTAGGAAAATCTTTGGAGAATCCTCTCCGCCGGGAATTGCAGCAGGATTCCTGTCGGTTACATCAACCATGATATAATTTGCCATAAACCGGATATGGCTTGAGACGTAATAATTAAGTCCCAGGGTAATATTTTCCTGTTTTCCGCCCTCGAATCCGGAGTCGGTCAGGTCGATTGAACTCCACCGGGCTGCAGCTTCAAATGCTCCCCATGGATGATTTTCGGGGGTAACTCCACGGAAAACACCGTTGCGATAACCGCGGGACTCACCGGTCAAAACGTAACTGGCTTGAATATGATATCCGTTAAAACGTGGTTCCCGGCCTGCATTTCTGTTTAAATCCACCGTAAGGTATTCCGCTTCCACGGAAAATGGCCCGTATAAAAATGCCAGTTCCAGACCTGCCTTGAGTGTGTCGTCCACATCGATGATGCTTCCGGTATCAATCAGCCGAATATCGGAATCGGCCCGGGCTTCCGGCCTGTCACGAAAACGCAGGGTATCGTAGTCCCTCCTGTTTTCATAGGCCAGAGAACCTCCCACGTGTATCATCATATCGCTGTTGTAAATCGGGTTGGCATAAATGCGTCCGGCAACTCCCATGGGCATATCCCCATCCTCTTTTCCGCCAATATCACGTCCGTAAACCATGGACTGAAATCCGAACTGGTTGATGTGATAGTCATAACCAATGCCCATTCTGCGGGAATCCGCAATTACGTTGCTGTTGGAGGCCCTTTCAATAAAAGTCATGGAGTTTGAGCTGGTCAGCTCGTTTAGTCCCATGGGGACCTTGAACTGTCCAAATTTCAGGGAGCCGTCTCCGATTTTTGCGCTCATCATGACATCATTGGCAGATGTGCTGTTTTCTGCAAAATCATATTCGATGATAAATGACCAGGTCGGGGTCAGTTTACCCTGGACCCCTATGCGGGTTCGGCGGTTGTTAAAGCCGTCACCGAACTCGGTCACATCTTCATTATGCCAGCCGGCATCCATGTGGAAACGGCCGCGCAGTTTCACTTCCGGAAAATAATCTTCAGTAATGACACCCTTTTTTTTTAAAATGTCCCCCAGTTGTGTGGCATTTGCATCCGTTCCGACACAACATAATGTTAATATTACCGCAGCCGCCACCAAAAAATTCTTCATCATTTCTTCTCCTTTTTTTCAATAGTTTAGGGTTTCTTCAACCTATCCAATCTGTTTTTTCCATCTTTCATGTTTGGGAAAAATTATGATTTAATTGGTTTTATGTTAAAAAACTTATAAAAAATCTGAAACCCGAGTTATAGTATCATTTTTATCCTACTGGTTCTAACCGGAGCTATCCTTTAATTTCTTCGATTTTTCCGGTTAATTCAGGAACAAATTCAAGAATGTCTGCAATAATGCCCACATCAGCAATTTGAAAGATAGGAGCTTTTGGGTTTTTATTGATGGCTATTATGAAAGGTGATCCTTTGATGCCTCCGAGGTGCTGAAATGAACCGCTGATACCCAGTGCCAAATATACCTTTGGCTTGACGGTTTTGCCCGAAGTTCCAACCTGACGGGATTTATCCAGCCACCTGGCATCCACGATGGGTCTCGAACAAGAAATATCGCCACCCATGGTTTCAGCAAGTTCGTAAATGATATCCATGTTATCCTGATCTTCGATACCACGCCCTACAGAGACGAGAATATCGGATTTGGTAATATCCACTTCACCGGTTTCAGCCTCAATGACTTCGAGGTAACGTCTTTTACCATTGGGTATTCCCCCGGAAAGAGCTTCTGATGTTTTGTCGACAATCTGACCTTTCCCCGCTGCGGTTGCTTCAGGCTTAAAAGCTCCGCTGCGGACCGAAATAACCACTCCCTGGGATATGTCACACATAACATGGGTGCTGACCTGACCTGAAAATTCTTCCCGGATTGCTGTGAGTTTATTTTCTTTAATGTCTTCAAATGCGACGACATCGGGAATGAAAGCAGCTTCCAGCTTGATGGACAGGCCCGGGGAAAGGTCCATACTGAAATGCTCGTGGGGTATCAGCAGTATACTTCCTTTGGGGATTATTCTGGCAAGCATGGGTCGAAGGGTTTCCGCTATGATGTAAGAGAGGCTTTCATGATCAATTTTCCAAACTTCATTAAATGAAGGGGCAATCTGTTTTACAACGTTTTCAAGCTCTTTGTCTGAGCCGGCAACCAATGCGGTTACAGAAGCTTCGGGATCGATTTTTTTGGCCGCAGCCAGTAACTCCAAGGCAGTATCATCGGCAGTGCCTTCCCTGTGTATTACATAGACAAAAATTTTTCCGGGCATTATTTGATACCTCCTTTGGATTTTAAAATTTCAACAAGTTTATCCAAAATTTCCTGGGTGTTTCCTTCCAGCATTTTTGCACCTTCACCGGGCTCAGGTACAAAAAAATCCAGACGCTTGACCAAGGATCCTGCTGGACCGACCAACTCCGGAGAAAGCTCAAGGTCATTGGCACCATGCACGGGAATATCAGCGGAAGCCACCTTTCGAATTCCGCGTATACCTACATAACGGGGTTCATTAATACCCGTCTGAATTGACAGCACACAGGGTAAATCGATCTCATTGATTTCCTGATTGCCACCGGCAATTTCACGTCCCACTAAAATTTTTTTATCATCGATGACTTCGATTTTATTTACCAGTGATGCAAAGGGCCAATCCAGCATTGCCGCCAGCATTCCTCCCACCTGTCCGGCACCGTCATCTGCCTGGGCCCCGGTTAATACAAGATCATATTTGCCCTTAACAATTTCAGCTTTCAGAATTGAGGCAATACCTTTACCATCAGAACCTTCAAAGGCTTCATCACACAAGAGAATACCCCGGTCTGCCCCCATGGCCATTTCCCGCCGTACGACTTCTTCGGCATCGTCATTGCCAACAGTTATCACCGTAACATTTCCACCGACCTTATCTTTAATCTGAATGGCTTCTTCAACAGCATAATTATCCCATTCATTTACCGAGAATACGAGGTCCTCCCGTTCAATATCCGTTCCGTCCCGATTGACAATGATCTCATTTTCGGCGGTATCCGGAACCCTTTTTACGCAAACTAAAATCTCCATATGCTCCTCCTGTTCTTTTCGGAGTGCAAAAGCTGAGCTTTTGCGTCAGCCGAATAAAACTTAAAACTTTATTACCTTCCTCCCTGTTTCTAAACACGGCCTTGCGGAGCACTCATGAGTTGGCGGTCAACAAGTTCCACCAAATCAATGACCTCCATTTTCCCCTCCAGCCCACTGGTTTTGACGGCATCTTCCAGGTTGATCATGCAGAAGGGACAGGCCGTTATAATAACATTGGCACCGGCTTTGGCAGCCATTTCCACACGAACCTGGCCCATGCGTTTTTCTTCCTCAGGCTCATAATAAAGATAGAGTCCACCGCCTCCGCAACAAAAAGACCTATCTTTGCATCGGTTTCCCATTTCCACACGCTCAATGCCTCCTATGAAATCCATTATAGTCCGGGGGATATCATAGAGGCCGTTATGCCGGCCCAGGTAACATGGATCATGATAAGTAAATACTTTGCCTTTTTCTTCAAGGGGTTGCAAACGAATTTTTCCTTCTGAAAGGGCCCGGGCGATAACCTGACTGATATGTTCAGTTTCCGGCAGGCCCCCATAGTCTTTTTTCAGAGCATTATAGGCATGGGGATCGGCTGTGACTATTTTTTTTACGCTGCTTTCCAATATGGCCAGGGTGTTTTTATCTCTGAGCAGCTGAAAAAGCATTTCTTCGCCAAAACGACGCACTTCATGGCCCGAATCCACTTCGGCAGGTCCCAGAATACCGAAATCAATACCTGCGGCCTTTAAAACCCTTGCAGTGGAGCGACCGATCTGTTGAATGCGTTCATCGAAAGATGTAACGCTGTCCACGAAATAAAGGGTTTCCGCTTTTACCTTGCGTTCAAGAATCTTGATCGTGCAGGTATTTGCAAACTCCTTATCCTTTATCCAATCGGCTCGTTTTCGCTCCATTTTTCCATAAGGATTTCCTCTTTTTTCCAATGCTCCCAGTGGTTTTTGAAGCGATTGTGGTACCATTCCTTCATCGACCATGAACCTGCGAAGATCCACAATCTTGTCAATATACTCGATCATGACCGGGCATTCTTCTTCACAAGCTCCGCACGTGGTGCATGACCAGATTTCCTGCTCGTGAAGAATATTACCAATCAAAGGCTCATCGCTGATTTTGAAATCACCCCGTAAAGGATAATGCCTGAAAGAATAATCCCGGCATTTGATGGTGATAAACCGTGGTGAAAGAGGCCTTCCTACAGTATTCGCAGGACATTGATCACTGCATCTGCCGCAGTCTGCGCATGTATAAAAATCCAGCATATGTTTCCAGGTGAAGTCCTCGAATTTTTTCACACCAAAGTTTTCAAGTCTATCCAGCTGCTCATCAGAAACCCCCCAACGAACCGGCTTAACACTTCCTTTGTCAAGTTTTCGCATAAAGACGTTGGGAAAAGAGGTGATAATGTGGAAATGTTTACCAAAAGGTAGAAAACAGAGGAAAAAAAAGAAAATTACTTCATGAAAAAAATAGGCGGCGATATGAATATGTTGAAGACTTGCTGTGGAAACACTGCCGAGCAAACCCGCAGCCATCCAGGAGAGTGTGCCGGGAAGCATCCACTCGGGGGATAAATCCTTTTGAATCTGAGCCGAGGCAAGGCTTCCTTCGAAAAAAGCATCCGAGATCAGCAGGCCGGAAATGAGCAGCAGAACAAATATGGCTTCTGCTGTGTGATCTTTTCCGTACGTGGGAGGCACTTTGTAACGTTCGGGTTTAAAAACAACCCTGCGTATCATTGCCACAATACATGCACCCAGGACCGCAGTGGCCGCAACATCTTTCACCACGTTATAGTTTGTACCCCATTGCCCGCCCAATCCCGGAAGATGATATCCTTCCGAAATACCCAGGAGCACCAGGGTGATGGATCTCAAAGAAATAATAATAAAACCGGCAAAAAAAACGATGTGAAGAATACCGGCGACCAAGTACCGGGGTTGTTTATATTGTCCAATCGCATATTTAAAAAGCGATGCCAAACGTTTTGCGGGATAATCCCTGCGTTCATCAGGCAGGGCCCTGATCAGGGGAGCCAATCGCTTTGCAATGATGTAAGTGAATATAGCTACACCCATAACCGGAATGATCAAAGAAAATATAACGGTGGGAATTCCCAGAACTGCTGCTTTTGCCGGGGAAATCAGCGCTGCTTCCATGATTTCTCCTTTATCAGATTTTTAATATTGACATTTTGGGATTATTATTATCAGATGCTGTCGTTTATCCTTGGGACCAAAAACGGTTT
>SL_3KL_010_SEDDRAFT_10005539_pt1 | contig 11317 bp, 5 predicted proteins | sample SodLakKL_010_SED_2_FD_10381 | JGI IMG/M metagenome (IMG submission 10381)
GGGGTGTTTCCACAAGCCTGCTTCGGCAGGGAAGGGGGGACGGCGGCGCGGCATGCCCCGCATCCCTTCAATGGATGCGATCAGTGCCGTTTCTTCGCCGCAAACAAAGGCCCCGGCACCCTCTTTGATATGGATGTCGAAATCAAACCCGTTGATTCCAAAAATATTCTTACCCAGGTAGGCTTTTCCCCTTGCCTGGGCAATGGCAATGTTCAGGCGCTTAATGGCCAGTGGGTACTCTGCCCTGCAATAAATATAGCCCTCGCTTGCCCCAATGGCATATCCGCATATGATCATCCCTTCAAGCACGCCATGGGGATCTCCCTCCAGAATGGAACGGTCCATAAATGCACCTGGGTCGCCTTCGTCTGCATTGCAAATGACATATTTGCGATTGGATTGGTGGTTGCGGGCAAATTTCCATTTCATTCCTGTCGGGAAACCGCCTCCACCACGGCCACGCAAACCGGAATCCAACACATCCTTTATCACCTGGTCAGGGCTGATGTTCCCGGCAGCAATTTTTTGTATCGCGTGGTAACCCTCCCTTGCCTCATAATCTTCAATAGATTCCGGGTCGATGTGCCCGCAATTGCGAAGACTGATCTTGACTTGTCCTTCAAAGAACTGCTGGTCTTTTGATTGGTATTTGCTGGATTGTACAATGTATTCAGGAATGGGCGAGATTTTTTTAATGTGTTTTTCAATGATCTCATCCACTCGCCGGGGATCCACTTCACCGTACAGGTAGGCACCACTTTCGTCGATTATTTCCACAAGGGGTTCACGGAAACACATACCAATGCAACTTGTTTTTTTGAGTTCGAAATCAAGCTTGTCGGCCTGCATGATCCGCTGAAACTCATTGTAGGTTTTTCCGGCCCCGGCTGCGATGCCGCAACTGCCCAATCCCACGATTACCTGTGTCTTTCCCATGATAGGTTATATTTTGTTGAATTAATTATTTTCGCCCCTCCTGATCTCCCGGATGATTTTAACAGCCTCCCTGGGGGTTAATTTCCCGTATGTCTCTTCCTCGATCATCATAACCGGCGCCAGTGAACAGCAGCCCAGACAGGCAACCGTTTCTACCGTAAAAAGGCCGTCTTTTGTGGTTTCCCCATCCTTAATTTGCAGACTATCCAGGATCTCTTCGGTTATGGCAGTGACATTTTGTACGTGGCAGGCGGTGCCATGACACATTTTTACAATGTGTTTCCCGGCGGGGGCAAGGCGGAACTGGGCATAGAACGTTGCTACCCCATACATTTCGTTCAGTTTCAAACCGATTGTCTCATGTATCCTGTAAATTGCGTTCATGGGCAGGTATCCGTAAATATCCTGGGTGCCCTGCAGCAGGGGAATCAGGTTGCCTTTTTTGTTTTTGTATTTTTCCAGTAATGCATCCATCAGCGAAAGATCGACTTTGCCCGGTTCTGCATCCCCGTGTTTCGGGAGAGTGATTCGTTGTATGCGCATATAGCTATATTATAGGGTTATTTCTGAACGAAAAATACATAAAAAAAACTGGAGGCATCGATAGAAAAAAATATTTTTTTTTTGACAAGAATGCTTGGAAAATTCAAAAAAAATAATAAGGGCCGGAGACACCCAGGCATTTTACCCATGTATCCCCGGCCCATAACTTGTTTTAATTGGGCAATAAATCCTTAGATTACGCCCTGATCGATCATTGCATCGGCAACCTTGATGAAGCCGGCAATGTTTGCACCTTTCACATAGTTTATGTAACCATCCTCTTCCTGGCCGTGTTTTTTGCAGGCCTCATGAATATTCTTCATGATTTGGTGAAGTTTTTCCTCCACCTCTTCGGCCGGCCAGTTAAGCTTCATGGCATTCTGGGTTTGTTCCAGCCCCGAAGTCGATACACCTCCCGCATTGGCCGCTTTACCAGGACCGTAAAGTATTTTGGCTTCCTGGATAATTTCAACGGCCTCGGGTGTACAGGGCATGTTGGCACCTTCAGATATGGCCATGACGCCATTTTTCACAAGGTTTTTCGCATCCTCGGCGTTTAACTCGTTCTGAATGGCACATGGCATGGCAATATCCACTTTTTGTTCCCACGGACGTTTTCCTTCAAAGAACTGTGCATTGGGGAATTCATAGGTGTATGGTTTTACGATGTCCTGGTTCGACGCACGCAGTTCCAGCAGATAATCGATCTTTTCGCCGGAAATGCCGTCCGGATCATATACGTAGCCATCCGGACCACTTATGGTAACTACTTTGGCACCAAGTTGCGTGGCTTTTGTAGCCGCACCCCATGACACATTGCCAAAACCTGATAAAGCCACGGTTTTGCCTGTGATCTTCTCTCCACGGGTCATTAACATCTCTTCAGCGAAAAATACGGCACCAAAACCGGTTGCTTCAGGCCGGATCAGGCTGCCACCCCAATTGCGTCCCTTGCCGGTAAAAGTACCCGTATGCTCGCCCACAAGTTTTTTATACATGCCATACATATAACCAATCTCGCGGCCTCCAACGCCAATGTCACCGGCCGGAATATCGGTGTCTGGCCCGATATATTTGTACAATTCACTCATGAATGACTGGCAGAAACGCATGATCTCGGCTTGTGATTTTCCTTTCGGGTCAAAATCACTGCCTCCCTTGGCGCCACCCATCGGCAGGGTGGTGAGGCTGTTTTTAAATATTTGCTCAAAGCCCAGGAATTTAAGGCCACTCAGGGTAACACTCGGGTGAAAACGGCACCCGCCTTTGTAGGGACCGATGGCATTGTTGAACTGAACACGGTACCCCCTGTTGACGTGGACCTTGCCCTTATCGTCTACCCACTCCACCTTGAAGGTGATCACCCTGTCAGGTTCGGTGATCCGATCAATGATGTTGGCTGCCTGATACTTTGGATTTTCGGCCACCACATCAATGATTGTTTCCAACACCTCACGTACTGCTTGCAAAAACTCTTTTTCGCCTGGATTCTTGCGCTCCAGATCTGACATTATCTTTTCTAAATTCATGATACTTGGATTTAAAAAATGTTATAATAAATGATGGTTGTTAATTAATTAGCAATTAAGGGACGAATTTAGCCTTAATTTGTATATTAAACAAACAAACGGGGAAATTATTTTTCTGGTTTTAAAACAATTCCGGTTTTTTTGCTGCCATCAATTTTGATTACAACGGGCTGTTCAAAATGGATGTGCCGGACAAGATCGTCTTCATAGGCAGCCAGCTGGTTGTTGAGGAATTCAACATCATAATGTCCTTCCTTTAAATAGGGGTTGATGGTAAAGTATCCCACGTTAAAAGAGGTAAGGTTTTGAAAAAAGTGGGTTCCCTGGCTGGGATCCACATGGAAATGCTTTAAGCCCGATTCCACAATCAGCCTGGCAGCTGATATCTGGGCCCATTTTACAGGTACCCCGAGCCAGGGATCATTCGATCCCCATCTTCCGGGACCCACCAGAACATAGTTTGCTCCTTTTTCCCTGATCAGGGTGTTCAGCTTGCTGATGACCTCGGCAAGCTCTTTGGTTCTGGAGGAGTCAAAAACCTCTGGTTTAACATACACAAAATCATGTATGTTATCAATGATGCCATTGCCCAGTGCATTGTGACTGATGATGATGGCATCTTTGGGTTTACAAAGGTCTACCTGTACACGGTTTTTCTCCTGTGCTTCCACAACCGGCCTGATTTGCAAAAAATGGAACTGGCGTTTTTCCTCCTTTGGTACATCCAGGTTTACGGCAAACTCTATCTCTACCTGGTTGTTCATTTCTTTCTGTCCGATGTGTAACAATTCCCGTAAGATGACGGCTAGTGGAAAAGAACCGTGCCTCAACACGTTGGCAAAGGTTATGATCTTTGTGCCCCCGTCGTATAAACCTTCCCTGATGATATTGTCTTCATAATCATAGGTGGATGCCACGAATTTGATCGCTGATTCTCCCTTTAACTGGCGAATACGGGTCTTGAACAGGTTGACCGTTTCATCCACGGCAGGATGGAATTTCTCAGGATCCATGTTCAGGCTGTAGAATTCCTTCTGGCTGTCGCGCAAGGCTATCTCGGTGTTTGACAGCTGCAGGGATTTCTGGGGATATCTGGGCGAGAACCTCAGGGATATGCCCCCATCCACGATGGTTTTTCCAAGTCCGAAAGCAATATTGGCAACCCCATCTTCATATTTTTCGGGTTCAATCGGATACACATTTACTGACCTGGCAACACCCGAAATGGTAGGGTAGAACATATTGCCATAGGAGCGGCCCGACACTTCCTGGACCACAACGGCCATTTTTTCCTCGTCTATTACATTGGATGTGGCTTCTATATAAGACTTACTCTCTTTAAAGAAAACAGAAGCATACACACTTTTAACGGCCTGATCAAGTTGCTGGCTGCGGACATGTTTGTCTTGGTGGTTGTTGGAGATCATATAGGTGGAATAAACCCCTGCAAAGGGCTGGTAATGGCTGTCCTCAAGCAAACTTGATGACCTGACGGCCAGGGGGGACTTGAAAAAATCAACGATCTCATTGATGTAAGACCGCATACGCGAAGGGGTTTTGCTGTGTACAAATGTTTCAAGAACCTCTTCATCACCAACATCAGACAATGCAAAATCATACAGGTCATTGTCTTCCATGAATTCATCAAAAATGTCGGTGGTCAGCACCACGGTACGCGGAATGGATACGGCTACACCCTCCCATTTGTTCATGAGCTTGTACCTGTTCAGAAACGAATCAATGAACGCCAGACCACGCGCCTTGCCTCCCAGCTGGCCATCTCCCAAACGTGTAAATACCGCATATTCATCGAGATGACTGGCTATTATTCCGCGCCCCTTTGTGCGCCTGTAATTGGCAATGGTGTCGATCAGGTAACTCCGCACCTCCTCAATGTGGTCAAAATCGTCGCGGCTTTTTTGAGCGAATATGGTTGCGATGGAAAACAGGGCCCTGGCTTTGAGCCATCGTGAAAAATGGTTGTTGGTCACATGGTATTCTAGTACCTTGGGATCTGCCTTGGAAATTTTTACCTGCAGGGAATGCAGGTTGTTGGCACGCCCGATTTCCATTCCGGTATGCTGGTCCTTGAACACAAAATCACCAAAACCGTAATTTTCCTTGATATAGTGTTTAAGTTCGATCAACAGGGTTTTGGAGTATTTGTCGATAAAACTCACATCAATGTCTTTGTTGATGGTAGCATCCCATTTTTCCGAAGATTGAAGCAGTATGGGGATATTCGTGTTCTTTTTGCGGATATGTTTGGCCAGCCTGACACCTGCCTGGTCGTCCCGCTTGCCTTCCCTGGCATAGCTTATGTCTGAAATAATCCCGAGCAGGTTATCCTGGTATTTGTTATACAGCGACAGGGCCTCTTCATATGTTTTGGCAAGTAATATTTTTGGCCGGGCACGCATGCGCAAGGTCTTGCGGTGTTCGTTAAGCCCTTCGGTCATCAACTCATTGGTCTGGTCAAAAATGACTTTGTAAATGGTAGGCAGGTAAGAGGAATAATACCGGATGGAGTCTTCAACCAGCAGGATGCCCTGAACACCAACCTTTTCTATGTCGTATTCGGCATTCATACGATCCTCCAGCAGCTTGATGATGGCGAGCAGCAATCCGGCATTTCCAAGCCAGCTGAATACATAATCGATGGAGCTAAGGTCTTCGTTACGCAGTTTCATGGATACTTCGCGGGAAAAATGCGTAAGCACCACAATGGGGATTTTCGGGTGGCGTTTTTTCACTTCTTTAGCCATCTCAAAACAATCTATCTTTCCCACATTCAGCATGGTGATCACCAGGTCGAAATGCTTTTCTTCCATTAACCTGAAGGCCGCATCGGATGAGCTGGCTTTGGTAAACTGCGGCGGATAGCGAAGGTTCTTGGATGTATACTCCAGAAATATTTTTTCGTTGATGCGGCCGTCCTCTTCGAGCATAAAGGCATCATAATTACTGCAAATCAGCAGCACATTGATGATCCTTCTCTGCATCAGGTCTTCATAGGTGATCTCCTTGAATTCGTAGCTGTCTGTGGCAAACCGCTCATCATACTTATATTTGGTCAGTGCATTCATGGTCAGAAATAAATCAGTGAATTGCGTTTTTTACCATCCATGATCACCTCCAGGGGCTTTTCAAACCGGATATGTTTGAGGTATTTTGTTTTGTGGACCACCGGGGTTTCCCTTAGTTTGTCCCAATTGATGTAATCAATTAAGTCGTCATGCTTAACAGAGAAATAACCCACATTCATGGATATAACATTGTGGAAAAAATGGGAACCCAGCGAAGCATCGAGCGGAAAATCCTCCATGCTCATTTCAACAATGATCCTTGCGTTGGATATCTGTGACCAGTTAACGGGTATGCCGATAAAACGGTCGCGTGTACCCCATCTGCCGGGACCCATCAGAATATACTTCCTGTCTTCTTTTGCCATCAAACTGTTGATGTGTTCGATCTCATCGCGTACCTTTTCCGTTTTGAGCTTGTCGAAATGATCAAGATCCACATACACCACATCATAAATGTCATTTATTCGGCCGTTGCCCATGCCGCTTTCACTGAACAAAAGCAAACGGTCATTGTCTATTTTGTCGATGTTGATTTCTGTTTCGATGATGTTTTTGATCAGGGGCTTTATCTGCAAGAGGTAAAAAGAGGCCTGTCCTTCCCTGTCTTTGTTCAGGTCTATGGCAAACTCAATTTCAATGGGGGTACCCATCGATTCGGAAATGATATCCAGAATCACCCCGATGGTTTTTGCAAGCGGGATGTAATTGTATTTAAGGATGTTGGCAAAATTCACCACCCTTGGCCCGGGATCTGTAATGCCCGGGATGGTCCTTTCGCTGTTGATGTCGTACACAGAGGCACAATGTTTTAGCGTGCCATGCTGTTCGGCCTTGTCAATCTCCATTTTGATCAACCCTGCATCTTCCCCCTCCATCAGGTTCAGGTCTTTTTTATTCAGGTCAACGGCATAAAAATGCACCTGCGAGTTTTTAAACAGTTCTTTCGGGGTATACATTTCAAGTTGCGGGTGAACGGGGGAGAAGCGATACGTTTTTTCCCCTTCCACTACATATTTTCCAAGGCCCATGGCTATGGCGGCAAAGCCTTCATCCGGTTTCATATAGGAATAGGGGTAAAAATTATATGACTGGGCTACCCCGCTAATATGCGGGTAATAGCAACCATTATATTCCTTGCCAACCACTTCCTGAATGATCACGGCCATTTTTTCTTCCTCTATCTTGTAGTTTACTGCCTTAAAGTATGCCCGTGCAGTAGGACTGAAAATAGATGCGTACACAAGTTTAATGGCATTCATGACTTGCTCCAGCCGTGTATTCAGGTCCGGGTGATTGTTTGGCAGCAGAAAGGTGTCAAAAATACCGGCAAATGGCTGCATCAGGGAATCTTCAAATAAGCTCGATGATCGGATGGCCAGAGGCTTGTCGATCACTGACAGGTATGTTTTAAGTCTTTTTTTCAGGGTGACGGTCAGGTGGCCTTTTATTAACAATTCCTTGATCTTCTCATAGTTTGTTTCGGCATAAATGATATTGTAATAATCATTGTTGTGGATGAACCGTTCAAACTCCTCGGTACCGATAATGGATGTTTTCGGGGTACAAATGCGAATATCCGGGACAAGCTCACTGAAATTAAAATTGTTGATGATCATGTTGATAAAAGACAAGCCCCTGCCTTTGCCCCCAAGCGATCCGGGCGACATACTTACCACATTGGTTTCATCAAGCAAAGCAGACTCCTCATAGTTGATCACCTTGCCTTTTTGCTTGTCATGAATGCATTGTTCAATAACATCTATCAGATAATTGCGCAAACTCCCGGGAGATTCGAAATCATCAACCTTAAGGGGTTTGATGCGTTTGGCGATCTGAATTTCGCCCCGGGCCATCAGCCAGTGCGAAAAATGATCTTTTTTTGCATGGTAAATGAGCGATTTTTCAGGAATGGTCTTCAGGTGGGTACGAAATTCCTTCATAGAACGTGCCACGGCAAGGTCGCGACGACCGTCTTCGTCTTTATAAATAAAGTGTCCGAATCCCAGGTAGTAATTGATAAAACTTTGCAGATCCTGCTTGAGTGTTTCAGAATTCTTATTGATAAACGTGCTTTGCAATTTATAGGCTTCTTCTGCATTCTCAGGATCCGAGCTTTGTAACACGGTGGGCAGGTTGGGAATCATCTCCTTGGCATATTCCACCAGTTTAATGCCCGCTTTCGGATCGAGTTCATTGCTTTTTTTAAATTTCACATCCGAGATCAAACAAAGAAGATTTTCGCGGTACTTATTGAACAAGGTCACGGCTTCTTCGTAATTTGAAGCCAGCAACACTTTGGGGCGAACCCGCATTTTCAGGAGTTTATACAATTCATCCGTATTGACCTCTTCGATCAGGTGCTGGGTTTGTTCAATAACGATGGAATATAAAATCGGCAGGTACCGTGAGTAGTATTTTGCAGAATCCTCCACCAAAAGGATCACCCGTACCATCCCGATGCGGATATCGGTTTCCACGTTCATCCTGTCCTCATTATACTTTACCATGGCCAGAAAGGCCTTGGAGTCGCCGTTCCATACAAAGACTTTGTCAATGGAAGTAATGGGTTTGTTTCCGTCTTCAAACAGGGCGATGTCGGAGTTGTTGTTCAACAACATAAAAATCGGGATGTTGTGATAGATCTGTTTGATGATGCGGCTCAACTGGATCGGGGTGGATTTTTCAACGCCCATCATCACAATCACCATGTCAAAATGCTTTTCCTGAAGCTTTTCAAGCGCTTCCTCGGGTGTGGATACCCCGGTAATCCTGGGCGCCGAAGACAGGTTCAGCTGGTAGTATTCGCCGGTAACCTGCTCAAAGAAACGGCCCTCCTGTTCAATGATATATGCGTCGTACAGGTTGGCAACCAGCAAGATCTCCCTGACCTTGTATTGCATCAGGTCGTGATAAATATCGCGGTCGGAATTGTGTTTGTTTAGAAATTTCTGCAGCAATTGCCGGCTCATTGCGGCATGTGTACGCTCCGACTCAGCATCCTGGCTTTTTTGGTCATCCTTGCTGGTCTGCTTGAGCAGTTCTTTCCCAAGCTGGGTGTTCAAATGACCGGTGATTAAGCTACTCAGATTGTTTATAAGATGCCGCTCCTCGATAAAGAAGGGACCCTCATCCTGCTGGGGGAATTCTTTCTGATAGAATATCTCAATACAGCCTTCTGCACCGTCAATGGTCTCAAAAGTTTTGCGCTGCATCCATTTGGTTTCTTTTAGCCCTGCCTTGCTAACGAAGGCCTCATTGCCATATTTGATACGGGCTATGGTATCTTCGGGGTGCTGCCATGCAGAAGGTAGTATCTGCACGATCTTTTGCAACATTTCCGCAACGGGTTTTTCCTCCTTCAGGATGCCGGTAACTTTATGGATGGCCCCGAGTTCTTTCAGCCTTTCCCTTTTTTCTGACAGCAGTTTTTTAATCTCCTCCTGACTGATAACAAGTGGCTGCTCCACTTCCTGTCCTGGCGGTTGCATGTTGAAATGTTCAGGCTCACTATGTGAATCTTTTATCATGTGTGGCTGGTTTTCTCCAATCATTGAAGATACAAAAAATATTTCCAAAAATATAAAGAAAGCACCATGCGGCAATTCCCTTTAATAAAATAAATGATATTTCCAAGAAAAAACAGAAAAATATTTCTTTTTTAAAACAGAATCCCTGAAAAATAAATTGTCATAACATTGCTTCAGAAATCAATCATGTTTATTCACCCTATAAAACCAATGAGCAATGGATGCACAATTAAAAAAATTTATGGATTATGTGAAGGCCAAGAACCCTGCTGAAAGGGCTTTCCATCAGGCTGTACAGGAAGTGGCTGAAACCATCATTCCCTTCCTGGAAGAAAACCCAAAATACAAGGCCGCCAAGGTATTTGAGCGGATGATCGAGCCCGAGCGGGTGATTGTTTTCCGCATACCATGGATCGACGACCAGGGGGAAGTCCAGGTAAACAGGGGTTTCCGTATTGAGATGAACAGCGCCATTGGCCCTTACAAGGGCGGCATGCGCTTTCACCCGACGGTTGATCTGGGGATTTTGAAGTTTCTGGCATTTGAGCAGGTATTTAAAAACAGCCTTACTTCGCTACCTCTTGGTGGGGGAAAGGGGGGATCCGACTTTGATCCAAAAGGCAAATCCGACGTGGAGGTGATGCGTTTTTGCCAAAGCCTCATGACCGAACTTTTCCGCCATATTGGTCCGGATACGGATGTTCCGGCCGGAGATATCGGGGTGGGCGGACGTGAAGTGGGTTTCATGTACGGACAATACAAAAGGATCAAGAATGAGTTTACGGGGGTATTTACCGGCAAAGGGCTTGAATACGGGGGCAGTTTGATACGCCCGGAAGCAACCGGCTACGGCACCGTATACTTTGCCCAGGAGATGCTTGCCACAATCAATGAAGAGTTCAAAGGCAAAACGGTGGCTGTCAGCGGATCGGGCAATGTAGCCCAGTTTGCCACAGAAAAGGTGATCGAATTTGGCGGGAAAGTGGTAACCCTGTCTGACTCCAATGGATATATCTATGACAAAGATGGCATTGATGCTGAAAAACTGCAATATATCAAAACCCTGAAAAACATCAAGCGTGGACGTATCCGCGAATATGCCGATGAATTCGGCTGTAAATATGTAGAAGGCGTTTCACGGCCATGGATGGAGAAGTGCGATATTGCCCTTCCCTGCGCCACTGAAAATGAACTGAATGAAGAAGAGGCCAAAGCACTGGTAGATAATGGATGCATTTGTGTTTCTGAAGGGGCCAACATGCCTTCAACGCCTGAGGCTGTAGAAGTTTTCCTGGCCAATAAGATACTCTATGGTCCGGGCAAAGCGGCCAATGCAGGTGGTGTGGCCACTTCGGGCCTGGAAATGAGCCAGAATGCCCTTCGGTTATCCTGGACACGCGAAGAAGTGGACCAGCGTCTGCACAACATCATGATCAATATTCACAAAACCTGTGTTGAATATGGCAAGGAAGGGGATTTTATTAACTATGTGAAAGGTGCCAACATTGGTGGTTTTGTTAAAGTGGCTGATGCAATGATCGCGCAAGGTTATGTGTAAGCAGCCTACCCGCTTGCCTGCTTAATGTTCCTGAAATGCCTTGGCGATGATGGCCGAGGCATTTCCTTTTCCGTACAAACCATCAGCGAACACCAGGGGCTTATTCAAAAAACCATGAAATGCATCCAGTATCACGGC
>SL_3KL_010_SEDDRAFT_10005541_pt1 | contig 11316 bp, 11 predicted proteins | sample SodLakKL_010_SED_2_FD_10381 | JGI IMG/M metagenome (IMG submission 10381)
CACAGCGAGCAGATCGGCGTGCGTAGTAGAAGGGCGGTGAGATATGCGGGCTAGCAATGCCGGGGAATTGTGGGTGTGATTCGGCGCTGAAACGCGCACACCCGTCCGTCCGACCGAACCACGGTCGCGTGTGGCAAGAGGCGGAATCCTTGCCCTGGGCAGCACCCACCCCACAGCTTCGACGCCCGTTAATGCTGGGCGGCTTTTTCCTTCTTCAGGCGGACCTTTTCGTTCACCTCGTCGATCAGTCTGCGCACCTCACCCTCCAACGTGGTGTCGTGCACGACAATGATGGTGTGATCGCCGAGGGTGGTCTGATAGCGCGGCGCGTCCTTGCTGCCCTTGTAGGCCGCCGTAAGCTTGTCAACAAGCTTCTCCAGGAGCATCGGCGACAGGTTGCCCTCATTCACCAGTGACTTGAAGTGGTGTACCTCGCCACCTTCGAGCCACGCCAGAGCGAACTGCTTGGGGGGCTTTCCAATGAAGACGTAACCGCCGCTTTCCGAGGGGACCAGTTCCATGCGTTCCCCGGCGAACTCGTCCGCAATCTTTCCCAGCGGATCGCGGAATCTGTCGATTAACTTGGCAGCCTCACTGTCCGCTTGCAGTTCCGGATAATCCGGCTCCGACTGTCCAAACAGCTTGTCCAGGAGTCCCATACACACCTCCGAGATCACAGCAGTACGAGGATAATATCGTCCCCATTCAATAAGGTAGTCTGTCAAGAGCGAACCCGCACGTACGAACCGGGAGCATCCTCCACTGGTTGCAGCTTGCCACCTCCCGGTTCCCGCGCATCCACCTGGCCGCCCGAAGATCGGCGCAGCCATTTCCGCCAGTTCGGCCACCACGAGCCTTCCTGATACTCGGCCCCCTGCAACCAACGTTCAGGATCAGCGGGGAGCCGGCTGCCGGACCAGTAGCCGTACTTGGTGGAACCGGCGGGATTGATCACGCCGGCGATATGGCCGGAACCGCCGAGCACGAACCGCGGAGACCGGCCCAGCAGGCGGGCGCTCGCGTAACACGATTGCCAGGGCGCGATGTGGTCGTTGCGGGTCGCCAGGCAGAACGACGAAACCCGGACTGCGCGAAGGTCGATGGCCTCGCCGGCGAGGCGGATAGCTCCCGGTTCCCGTAACCGGTTCTCCAGATACATGTTGCGGAGGTAAGAGCTGTGCATCCGGCAGGGCATCCGGGTGGAATCGGAGTTCCAGTGCAGAAGATCGAAGGCCGAGGGTTCCCGGCCGAGAAGGTAGTTGTTGACGACAAAACTCCAGATCAGATCGTTGGACTGGAGCAGATTGAAGGCGTTGGCAAGATGCGTCCCCTCAAGGTAGCCCCGCTTCTCCATGTGCCGCTCCACGTGCCGGATCTGCTCCTCGTCGATGAATACCGACAGCGGACCCACGTCGGTGTAGTCGAGCAGCGTCGTGAAGAAGGTGGCGCTTTGCACCGGCTGCTCGCCGCGAGCGGCCAGCCATGCAAGGGTGCAGGCCAGCAGCGTGCCCCCGATGCAGTATCCCAACGCGTTGACCTCGCGCTCGCCGGTGGCCTGCGCGATGCATTCCAGGGCGGTCAGGGTTCCCCGCGTGAGATAGTCGTCAAAGGCCACGTCCGCATAACTCTCATCGGGATTGACCCAGGAGATCAGGAACACGGTCAGCCCCTGGGACACCGCCCAGCGAATGAAAGAACGCTTCGGTGAGAGGTCGAGGATGTAATACTTGTTGATCCAGGGTGGAACGATAAGCAGCGGCCGGCGATCCACGCTTTCGGTCGACGGAGAGTACTGGATGAGCTGCATCAACTCGTTCTGATAGACCACCTTCCCGGGCGTGGCGGCGATATTGCGCCCGAGTTCGAAGGCGCTCGTATTACTCTGTCGAATCCGCAACAGGCCCTCTCCGCGGACGAGATCGTCCATGAGGTTGACCATGCCACGCAGGAGATTTTCGCCACCGGTGCGCACGGTTTCCTGAAGCACATCGGGGTTGGTGGTGGCAAAGTTGCTCGGGGAGAGGGCGTCGAGCATTTGCCGATAATAGAAGCGCGCCTTTTCCCGGTCTTCGGGATCCATCTGGCCGGAGATCTCCTCCGCCATCTCGAAATATTCCTCGGCGGTGAGCAGATAAGCCTGCCGCAGAGCGTCGAAGACAAGGTTTTGCGTCCAGCCGTCTCCGTGAAACCGCCGGTCCCGCGGATTCGACTCCACCGGCGATGGCGCGGGGTCCCCCAGGAATCTGAGGGCGGTGGTTCGCCACAGCTCAAGGCAACCGCTGGCCACCCGGGCCTGCGTCTCCAGGACACGCTCCGGATGACGCGCCATGCACTCGCCAAGGCCGATCAGGGACCGCGCCACCACGCGGGCATCCGGCAGCGTGAAGAAGTCGCCCCGGGACTGACGCTCCATCCAGGCCTCCAGCACCCGTGCGCCTGCAACTCCCAGACGTTCCAGCTCGCGACCCAGGCGGCGTGCCTGGTCATCGACGGAGGCCGCGTCCCTGTCGCCGACCGCGGAGCTGTCTTGCCCGGGACGATGGCTGTCCCTATCCGACCCGGAGCTGTCTTGCCCGGGACGATGGCCGGGACGATGACTGTCCCCATCCGACCTCCGGTCCATATCCGACCTCCGCTGATCCGGTACGACGGGCGCGCGAATACGTTTCGGTGCGTTGCGATTCCAGAAATCAGCGCCGGAAACCGCCGGCGTGAAAGACAAGCGGTTCACCCGGCCGGTGATCCAGATCCAGCACCCGTCCAAGCAGCATCACATGGTCGCCGCCATCCAGCCGTTGTTCGACCCGACACTGGAAGCGGGCGGTAAAATCCTCGAGTAGCGGCAGACCTTCGATGCCGCTGTCGAAGGGAATGCCGGCGAACTTGTCGTCGATGTCCTGGGCGAAGTGCCTGGCGACGTCTTCCTGGCCGGCGTGGAGCACGTGCACGGCGTAATGACTTGCGACATTGAACGCGTCGAACGGGCCAATGCCGCGATGCACGCTCCACAGTACCAGCGGGGGTTCCAGCGACACCGTGGTGAAACTGTTCACGGTCATGGCGACAGGATTGCCGTCGGGGTCGCGCGCTGTCACCACGGCTACGCCGGTGGCGAAGGCACTCAGCGCATCGCGAAGCTGTCTTGCGTCAAAGTCCGGCATGGAGCGTGTTCCGGAATCCACGGTTCGCCGAATTCGCACGCACCGAGCCACCCCCGCGGGCGCCGGGGCGATGGCTACGGGCAATCCGCGTCAGACCTCGATCTGGTGACCGTGGATGTAATCCACGAGGTCGGATATGGTGCGGTCCTTGTCCCTGACCACGAAGCGCACCAGGTCGCCGATGGACAGCAGGCCCACCAGCTTACCGCCTTCCGCGACCGGCAGGTGCCGTACACGCCGATCAGTGCATTCCACCAGCGCGTCCTCCACCGTAATGCTCGGCGGCACGGTGCGTACATTCGTGGTCATGACATCCCGCACCAGCAGCTCATCCGGCCGCAGGCCACGGTCGGCGATGCGATGCATCACATCCCGTTCGGAGAAAATGCCGACCAGTTTCTCACCGTTGATGACCAGGACGCAGCCGATGTTGGCCTCGCACATGGTGCGTATGGCATCGGAGGCCCGGGTATCCGGTTCCACGCAGTAAAGGGTGCCACCCCTCTTCGCCAGCAGTTCGCCCTTTTCGGCCAGGACAACTGTTAGAATTGTCTCCATCCGACTTTCCTCCCCCAGAGAGCCGTCTTCCTGACCTAGGATAGCCCACTCTTCCACCGAGGTCAGTTCGGACTGACAATGCTGCCGGCTTGGGGCATACTGGTCCGTGAATGCCAAGCAGGTCATCAACCAAGCAGGTCATCACCCGTTCCGGTGACCTGGCGGTGTGCTGAACGACCATGACCGAACACCGCCGCCGATCCGGGGCAGGGGTGCGTATGTGGGCGGTTCCGGCTTTTTCGGAGGCCGTGACTGTCCAGGGGTTGCTGCGTGACTGAATCACGAACGTGACGATGAAAAACGCAGCCAAGTAGGCGGCAACTCCAGGCGGTTGGGGGGAACACTGCCGGACTTGCCAGCCTGGGTGTATCCGAGTCGTCCGAAGAGCCCCATTGCTCAAACGACAAAGTTCTGGGCCAGGACCATGATAAGAATCAGGCGAGGACTTGACATACCGATTGCCGGCTCGCCGCAGCAGGAGATCGACAGGGGCCAGAAAGTCCGGTCCGTGGCTGTCCTGGGCGCCGACTATCCCGGCATGAAGCCCACCATGCTCGTTCGCGAGGGCGAACGAGTGCGGCGCGGGCAGGTACTGTTCGAGGACAAGAAGTCCGAGGGCGTGCGTTATACCGCGCCGGCCGCGGGGCGAGTCAGCGCCATCAACCGCGGCCATCGGCGCATGCTGCTTTCGGTGGTGATCGAGGTCGGCGCCGAAGGGGATGAAACGTTCACTGCGCACAGTGCCGCAGCGCTGTCGCGCCTTGGCCGCGACAAGGTGCAGGAACAGCTAATCGCCTCCGGCGACTGGACCGCCATCCGCACCCGCCCCTTTGGCAAGGTTCCGGCACCGGGCACAAGCCCCGACGCCATCTTCGTTCCGGCCATGGACACCAATCCGCTGGCCGCGAACCCCGACGTGATCATCGGCGACGAACAGCGCGCCTTCCGTGACGGCCTCACCGTAATTTCCCGGCTCACGGACGGCCCGGTCTGGGTCTGTCGTGCAACGGACTCGACCCTGCCCTCGTTCGCCGACGGGCAGATTCGCGAGGAAACCTTCACCGGCCCCCACCCCGCGGGCAACCCCGGCACCCACATCCACTTCCTCTACCCCGTGGACGCAAAGCGGACCGTATGGGTAGTGGGCTATCAGGACGTGATCGCCATCGGCCGCCTGTTCACCAGCGGCCGGCTGCACACCGACCGCGTGATCGCTCTCGCCGGCCCGCAGGTCAGGCGCCCCAGACTCATCCGCACCCGCGTCGGCGCATCCCTGGACGACCTCACCGTCGGCGAACTCGAGCCGGATGACAACCGGGTCATCTCCGGGTCGGTATTCAGCGGTCATCGCGCCAGGGGCCCTAGCGCCTACCTGGGACGACTCGCCAATCAGGTGACGGTGTTGCGCGAGGGCCGCGAGCGCAAGCTGCTGGGCTACCTCTCGCCGGGCATCGATCGGCACTCGGTGATGAACATATACCTCTCCCGCCTCATGCCTTGGAAGCGGCTCAAGTACACCACCAGCACCAATGGCAGCGAACGGGCCATGGTGCCGCTCGGCCAGTACGAGGCCGTCATGCCACTGGACATACTGCCCACCCAGTTGTTGCGCTCACTGGTGGTGGGCGACATGGATACGGCGCAGGCCCTGGGGGCACTGGAACTGGTGGAAGAGGACCTGGCGCTGTGCACCTACGTCTGCGTCGGCAAATACGAGTACGGCCCGATACTGCGGGACAACCTGACACGCATCGAGGCGGAGGGCTGACGTGGGGTTGAGAAAATTCATCGATGAGCGCATTGCCCCGCACTTCCACGAGGGAGGAAAGCTGCAGCGGTATTACGTCTTCTACGAGATGTTCGATACCATGCTGTACAGCCCCGCCGACACCACCCGCACCAGCGCCCATGTGCGCGACGGCATCGACCTCAAGCGGGTAATGATGACGGTCTGGTTCGCGGCGCTGCCGGCGCTGCTGTTCGGCATGTACAACACCGGCTACCAGGCCAACCTGCAGATCACCGAATTCGGCTACGATCCCATACCCGGCTGGCGTACCGACCTGGTGGTGCTGTTCGCCAGTTTCGACTACACCAGCGCGGCCGCCAATTTCCTGCATGGCGCGGTCTATTACGTGCCCATATTCGTGGTGACCTACGTCGGAGGCTTCATCTGGGAAGGGCTGTTCGCATGGAAACGCGGCCATGAGGTCAACGAAGGCTTTTTCGTCACCGGCATCCTCTTCACCCTGATCCTTCCGCCAACCATTCCCCTGTGGCAGGTATTCCTGGGTATCACCTTCGGCGTGGTGGTGGGCAAGGAGATCTTCGGCGGTACCGGCAAGAACTTTCTTAACCCGGCACTGGTGGGGCGCGCCTTCCTGTTTTTCGCCTATCCCGCGCAAATGTCCGGTGACGCCGTGTGGACCGCGGTGGACGGTTTCTCCGGGGCCACGGCGCTGGCCCTCGCCGCTGCGGGGGACATGGATTTCTCCGTCGGTCTGACCGGCGTGGCGGCGAGCACGAACGGCGTGGACCTGACCTGGATGCAGACATCCCTGGGCGGCATCCAGGGATCCATCGGCGAGACGTCTACACTGATGATCGGACTGGGCGCGCTGGTGCTTCTGGTCACCAAGATCGCCTCGTGGCGAATCATGCTGGGCATGTTCCTGGGCATGGTGATACTGGCGACCATGTTCAACATGATCGGCAGCGATACCAACCCCATGTTCCAGATGCCGTGGTACTGGCACCTGACCCTGGGCGGGTTTGCCTTCGGCATGGTGTACATGGCCACAGACCCGGTCTCGGCGGCCATGACCGACACCGGCAAGTGGATCTTCGGCCTGCTGATCGGCGCCATGTCGGTGCTGATCCGCGTCGTGAACCCGGCATTCCCGGAAGGCGTGATGCTGGCAATTCTGTTCGGCAATCTTTGCGCACCACTGATCGACCACTTCGTGGTGCAGGCGAACATCCGGCGCCGAATGCGGCGGAAGGAGGTGTAGCGTCATGGCCGCGCACAAGGAATCCATTGGCAACGTCCTGCGAGTGTCTTTCCTGGTTTGCCTGGTCTGCGCTGTCGTGGTGTCGACGGCCTCGGTAGCGCTGCGGCCGGCGCAGCACGATAACCGCATGTTGTACCGCCAGGTGAACATACTGCAGGCCGCAGGCATGTATGAGCGCGGAATGGATGTACGCGCCGCATTCGAGGCCATCGAACGCCGGTTCGTGGATATCGACACCGGCGAGTACGTGGAGATGCCGGACGAGTACGACCAGCGCCGCGCCGCCCGCGACCCGGGACTCAGCCGGACGGTAAGCCCGGACCCGGCCGGTATCCGCCGGCAGGCCAGGGTGGCGGAAGTGTTTCTGGCCCGGGATGAGGACGGCAATCTGAGCCGCATCATACTGCCCGTCCACGGCTACGGGCTGTGGTCCACCATGTACGGTTTTCTTGCCCTGGAGCCGGATGCCAACACCGTAGCCGGCATCGGCTTCTTCGACCACGCAGAAACACCGGGGCTGGGCGGCGAAATCGACAACCCGCGCTGGCAGCAGAACTGGCAAGGCAAGCGGCTGTTCGACGATGACGGTGAAGTGGCCATCCGTGTGGTGAAAGGTACCGTGGCCGACGACGCGCCCGATCAGGAACACCGGGTCGACGGCCTCTCCGGCGCCACCATCACCGCCAACGGCGTCAACCACCTGGTGCGGTTCTGGGTGGGCGAGGCAGGCTTCCGTCCGTACCTGGAACGTATAAGGGACGAGTACCGGGGCGACGACGCCGCGGATACCAGGGCTCTCTGAGGAGGCAACCATGGCAGAAGCGAAGGTGAAGGACGTTCTCTTCCGGCCGATATTCAACGACAACCCCATCGCGTTGCAGATCCTGGGTATCTGTTCGGCGCTGGCGATCACCACCACGATGCAGACCACGCTCACCATGTGTCTGGCGGTGATCTTCGTGATGACACTTTCCAATTTCTTTATCAGTGCCATCCGCACGCACGTCCCGGCCAACATCCGCATCATCGTGCAGATGACCATCATCACCTCGCTGGTGATCGTGGTCGACCAGTTCCTGCAGGCCTACGCCTATGACATCAGCCGGCAGTTGTCGGTATTCGTGGGCCTGATCATCACCAACTGCATCATTCTGGGCCGCGCCGAGGCCTTCGCCATGAGCAACCCTCCGACGCTGTCGGCGGTGGACGGCTTCGGTAACGCCCTGGGCTATTCCATCGTGCTGGTGTTCGTGGGTATCTGCCGGGAACTGTTCGGCTCCGGCACCCTGATGGGCGTCGAAATCCTGCGGCCGATCACCGAGGGCGGCTGGTATTACACCAACGGCCTGATGCTGCTGCCGCCCAGCGCGTTCTTCCTGATAGGCGCATTCATCTGGATGCTGCGGGCCTGGAAGACCGAGCAGGTGGAGGAGCAGCCGTTCGAGATCGCGCCCAATACGCGCACCAGTGAGGCCTTCTGAGGCTGAGGAGCAGGATGTGTTCGAGCACTATCTGAGCCTGTTCGTACGCGCCGTTTTCGTGGAGAACATGGCGCTGGCCTTCTTCCTGGGGATGTGCACCTTCCTGGCCATCTCCAAGAAGGTGCAGACGGCGCTGGGCCTGGGAATCGCTGTCGTGGTGGTGCTCACTATCACGGTGCCGGTCAACAACCTGATCCTGCACAACCTGCTGGATGAGGGCGCACTGGCATGGACCGGCATACCCGCCCTCGAGGCGCTGGATATGCGTTTCCTGGGTCTGCTCTGCTACATCGGCGTAATCGCGGCGATGGTGCAGATCCTGGAGATGACCCTCGACAGGTACGTGCCCGCCCTCTACAACGCGCTGGGCATCTTCCTGCCGCTGATCACCGTGAACTGCGCCATTCTCGGAGGGGTCCTGTTCATGGTTGAACGGCACTATACCTTCGGTGAAAGCGTGGTATTCGGTTTTGGCTCCGGCGTTGGCTGGGCGCTGGCGATCGTGTTGCTGGCGGCCATTCGCGAGAAGCTCAAGTACAGCGACGTACCCGATGGGCTCAAGGGCCTGGGCATCACGTTCATTGTCGTCGGACTGATGTCCCTGGGCTTCATGTCCTTCGCGGGGGTGCAGCTATAGGAAACCCTGGAGTCCTGGTGGATCGGGAGTAGTCATGGCATTCGAGATCCTGTTCGGCGTCACAACCTTCACCGGCGTGGTATTGGCACTTGTGCTGGTGATCCTTGCCGCCCGTGCTCGACTGGTGAGCAGCGGCGATGTGCGCATTGAGATCAACGACGATCCCGACAAGAGCCTGGAAGCTTCCGCCGGTGACAAGCTGCTTGGCACCCTGGCCGCAAACGGCGTCTTCCTGTCCTCCGCCTGCGGTGGCGGCGGCACTTGCGGCCAGTGTCGTGTCCAGGTGGTAGAGGGTGGCGGCGATATCCTGCCCACCGAAGCGGACCACTTCACGCGCAAGGAGATCCGGGAGGGCTATCGGCTTTCCTGCCAGGTGCCGGTGAAGCGTGACCTGAAGATCATGGTGTCACCGGAGTTCTTCGAGGTCCGGAAATGGGAATGCGACGTCATTTCCAACGACAACGTGGCAACCTTCATCAAGGAACTGGTGCTGAAGCTGCCCGAAGGCGAGGAAGTGGATTTCCGGGCCGGCGGCTTCGTGCAGATGGAAGCGCCACCGTTCCACGTCAGGTTCCGGGATTTCGACATCCCCGAGGAATACCGTGGCGACTGGGACCGGATGAACCTGTTCGACCTCGAGTGCGAGAACGACGAGACGGTGGTGCGCGCCTATTCCATGGCCAACTACCCCGACGAACGGGGCGTACTCAAGTTCAACGTGCGTATCGCCACACCACCGCCGGGCGCCGGCAAGGACATTCCGCCGGGCAAGATGTCCTCCTATGTATTCAATCTCAAGCCGGGCGACAAGCTCACCGTGTTCGGACCCTTCGGCGAGTTCTTTGCCAAGGACACGGATGCCGAAATGGTGTTCATCGGCGGCGGCGCGGGCATGGCGCCCATGCGCTCGCACATCTTCGACCAACTCCTGCGCATCAAGACCAAGCGCAAGATCACCTTCTGGTACGGTGCCCGTTCCTACCGCGAGGCGTTCTACGTCGAGGACTTCGACATGCTGGCCAAGGAATATGACAATTTCACCTGGCACCTGGCACTGTCCGATCCCCTCCCCGAGGAAAACTGGGACGGCCTCACCGGCTTCATTCACCAGGTGCTTTATGACAACTACCTCAAGGACCACCCGGCGCCGGAGGACTGCGAGTACTATCTCTGCGGACCGCCGATCATGAATTCTTCCGCCATCAAGATGCTCACCGACCTGGGCGTGGAGCCGGAGAACATACTGCTGGACGATTTCGGAGGCTAACGTGACCTCCCGCCGGCACTCGCGGCGCCTGCCGGTTCTGCTGCTCGCGCTTCTTTTGCTCCTCCCCGCCGGCTGCGGACAACCGCAGCAGGTGCATACCCTCTCCGGTCCGACCATGGGCACTGCCTGGTCGGTGCAGATCGTGGCCGCCCCCGGCGACCGCAATATCGCGGGATTGCGCGATGACATCGAGGCCGCGCTGGAGACGGTGAACGGGCAGATGAGCACCTACCGGGAAGATTCCCACATCAGCCGGTTCAACCGGGCGGAACCGGGCGAGTCCATTACCCTGCCTCCGGAATTCACGGTGGTTCTGCTGGCGGCCATGGAACTGGCCGAACAGACTGACGGGGCCTACGATCCCACGGTGGGCCCGCTGGTCAACCTGTGGGGCTTCGGCCCGGACGGGCGCCGTACCGAACCACCGCCCGAGGAGGAAATCGAGGCCGCCCGCGAACGCGTCGGCTGGCAGCAACTGGAGCTGGATCTGGATACCCGTACGCTCACGCAACCGGGCGACGTCCTCCTGGACCTCTCCTCCATCGCCAAGGGCTACGCGGCCGACCTGATTGCCGAGCGTCTGGAAGAGCGCGGGATCAACGCATACCTGGTGGACATCGGCGGCGATATGCGGGTGCGGGGACGAAAGCCTGACGGCGAACGGTGGCGCATTGCCATCGAGCGACCCGCCGAGGGGGAGCGCGCGATCCACAGCATCATCGAACCCGGCGACGCCGCGGTGGCAACCTCCGGCAGCTACCGCGAGTTCTTCCGCGCCAGCGGCCGTGAGTACTCCCACACCATAGACCCCAGGACCGGGTACCCCATCCCGCAGGAACTGGTCTCGGTGACCGTACTGCACGACAACTGCAAGGAGGCCGACGGTCTGGCCACCGCGATCACGGCGCTGGGCCCGGAGGCGGGCTACGCGTTTGCGCGAGACCGCGACTTGGCGGTACTGTTACTGATACGGGACAATGACTCGGTGCAGGAACGAATGACACCGGCGTTCGCCCCCTACGTCGACGGGGAGGCCGACTGATGATGACCACCATAATCGCCGCCGTCTTGCTGTTCGGCCTGCTGTTTGCCGGCATGTCCATCGGCGTCATTCTCTCCAACAAGCCGGTCAAGGGCTCATGCGGAGGGATTGGTGCGTCCGGCGTGGACACGGGCTGCGATATCTGCGGCGGCGACCGCA
>SL_3KL_010_SEDDRAFT_10005542_pt1 | contig 11313 bp, 12 predicted proteins | sample SodLakKL_010_SED_2_FD_10381 | JGI IMG/M metagenome (IMG submission 10381)
ATAAAATTAGGATTATTCTGCCCCAGCTCAATAATAAGCTTCCTCTGCAGGCGTAATATTACCACCTCCGTTTCTGCAACCACTGTCATTGGGTAAACATTGTGTGTGGAAAAAATCAGGTGGGCACCGATTATTTCCGGGGCCGAAAATACATTTATGATCAGGACATTACCGTCTTCACCTATTTTCTGCACCACAACTTTACCCTCCAGGATCATATCCACAGCCTGGCAGCGTTCATTTTCCAGGTGGATAATCTGACCTTTGTCATATTTTTTTATTTCATACCCGGAGAACGACAGCTTTTCTAACAAGTCATCCTTCGCAAAGCTTTTAAACAGATTTAGCCCTGCCAGCAGATCAATATATTTTTCAATTTTAATAATTACCACCCCGGTTTTATAGAAATAAGTTACCATGGTAACTTTTTAAATAGCTTATTAAGAGTATACTCATAGTAAGTTATTATTGAAAGGAGTTTTTATTCTTGAAAATCAAGCTGCAACTAATCATTCAACTACTGTTCCTGGCCCTTTTTATTGTATTAATTGTCACCGGACGGGTGCAAGTCTGGGTTGGCCTGTTTCTTCTTGGAGTCGTCGCATCATTATACCTGGGCAGGATATACTGCGGGTGGATCTGCCCCATCAATGCAGTAATGAACGGGGTTTCGTGGTTAAAAGGAAAGCTGGGTATAAAAAAACAAAAAACACCGCAATTTTTAACCAAGCCATGGATTCGGTATACAGTTCTACTCCTGTTCATCGCTGCTTTTGCTTTCAGTATGATTACCGGAAGTCCCATACCTGCCCTACCGGTACTCTTTGCTGCAGGGATAATTCTCACTGTTTTTTTCCCGGAAGAACTCTGGCATCGCTACCTCTGTCCGTACGGCACGATCCTTAGTCTTCCGGCAAAGAATGCAAAACTCAACATGGTGATTGACCAGGAAAATTGCAATAGCTGTGGCATCTGCGAAAAAGTCTGCCCGGCAGACACTATCCAGACCAGCGAAAAAGTATACTGTATCAAAGGAAACGAATGTCTTGTCTGTCTCGACTGCTCAACCTACTGCCGCCAGAATGCTATTAGTTACCGGAGTTATAAGCTTTACTCGAGTACGCAACAGGAATGGGNCTACAATCATAATTANCACCTGTAGGCTGGCATATTTAAAATCAAGAGGTGCTGTGATGCAGGTATATAGCCTGGAAGAATTAAAAGAGTTTGCTGTCTCAGAATTTAAAAAGAAAGAACTGGTTGTTACTGACAGCTTTAAACTGCTGCTGATCTGTTTTGAACCGGGTCAATCAGTGCCGCCCTGTGTAATGGAACGCAGCACCGCATTCTATATAATTGAAGGGCAGGGCCAGGTGCTCGTATCAGACCAGGAATATCAAGTAACCGCAGGTTCGCTAATCATTATTGAACCCGATCTGGCCAGGCAGATTAAAGCCGATACCCGCCTGGTTGTCCTGGCTGTGCAATACGAATAAAAGCCTTGAAAAGAAGGTGTCTTAGATGACCACAATCATCATAATATACGCTTTTCTATTGATCTGCCTGGGCCTTTCAATCTGGAAAAGCAGGGCAAAAACTATCCAGGCCTTCCGGGTGGGAGCAAAGGCACTGTGGAATATGGCTCCCAGTCTGCTGGCAATTGTCGGCCTGGTGGGACTAATACTGGGTATCCTGCCCCCGGAAACCATCTCCCGCCTGCTTGGTGCCGAAGCAGGGGCAGGAGCTACCATAGCTGCAGCAATCATTGGTTCCATCACCCTGATTCCAGCCCTGGTTTCGTTTCCCCTGGCCGGATCCCTGCTTGACTCCGGGGCAACCGTTATAACTATAACCGTCTTTATTACAACCCTGCTAATGGTAGGAACGGTTACTGCTCCCCTGGAAATAAAAGCACTGGGTAAAAAATTTACCCTGCTGCGAAACGGTCTCAGCCTGATTGCTGCCCTAATTATCGCAGCCGTAATGGGGGTTGTCTTAGGATGAATATGATTAAAAAATTTATGGCCCCCCTAATTCTGGCCCTTGTGTACCTGGGGCTGGCAGCCTGGTTACCGGCTACAGCCCTGCGCTCTGCAGAAGTGGCAGTTGATTATACCAGGGAAATGGTCTTAATCATCCCCCCGGTTTTTATCCTGATGGGCCTGCTACAGGTCTGGATCCCTAAAGAAAAAATCACCGCCCTGATCGGTAAAGAATCCGGCGTGAAGGGAATTCTAATTTCATTTTTCATGGGCACAATTCCAACCGGCCCTCTCTATATGGCTTTCCCGCTGGCCGGATCTCTACTGCAAAAAGGAGCTCGCACCTCTAATATTGTAATATTTCTGGGTGCATGGGCTGCAATTAAGGTGCCGCAGCTTATCGCTGAGACCCAGTTTCTTGGACCCTCATATACCGCGCTGCGTTTTATTTTAACCCTCATAGCAGTAATTATTATTGGTAGAACTATGGAAAAGGTAATTACCATCAAAGATCTGCCGAATATTGAAGAAAAGGAGTAAACAAAATGGTAGAGCAGGTATACAAATTTACTTTAGCCAATACCAAGACGGTGGAAAAGATAATTTTCGATGAAAATGTTAGTAACCTGCAAATGATCTTTAATCAGGACGAAGGACTGCCTGATCACTATCCAAATGGAGGCGATTAAGTACACCCCTGACCAGCCCGGCGGCACCAGATATCATCATGTCACCATGCGGAACGGCCATGTAGCCCATATTTGCTGCAAGTTTTCTCTGCGGGCCGGTGACGGAAATGAAATCAAACTTATAGTCTTCCGCTTCAGGAAGAATTGTGCAGCCGTGGCCGTGGTCTTCAAAAACTTCTTCGTTGGTCAGGGTGCGCTCCTGAAAACGATTCAGGTAATCAACCAGTTTTTGCTCCGAAAGCAGTCCGGTGTGGTGCTCGAATACTCCGTAAACCTGCTCTCCGGCTACCAGGAAAGCTATTGTATGCTGATTGCCCAGATTAACCAGCATGCTGCCTCCGTTTTCCGTAGCTTCCCTGACCCGGTTATCTTCCAGGGTTCCCAGAATTGCCGCAGCCCCGGTATCCATCACCCAGACCTGCTCTGCTTCTTTCCGACAGCACTGCTGCACCGCTTTCATCCTGGTAAAATAAGCAGGCAGATTGTCTTGATTATAGATCATGTCCGGCAGGCTGCCGCCCTGATCTAAAAATCTCTGCCAGTGTTCAAATCGAAATGCGCGGTTGCTTCGGTTCGGTGAAAAGCCGTGATCCTGCACAGCAAAAGCAAAGACCCTGGGGAAGTCTACTTCAAACAATGATAACGCTTTTTTCAAAGCAGGAATATCGATATCTTTGAACTCAACCCGGACGCAGCCGGCAGGAGTGGAATCTGCCAGTTCAATCCCCCGAGCAGTTACCTCCTCCAGGCTGTCTTTTATAGTCAACGCCGCTTCACGGGTAGCGTAAACCTTATAACCCTTCTGAAGGTGCTTCTTCACGGCACCGGAAGAACTCCCTCCGCCCATCAGGTAACCGTTGATGAAAATATCTTTCCCTTCTTCCGTTAATCGCTCAATCTGCCTGGCTACAATTTGAGTCTGGGAAGGAAGAATCATCTTAACATTATTTTCCATTTCCAGCCCCGGTTGGTAAATCAAAATATCCTGGGTTCCGCTGCCAATATCTACAGCTAAAATACTATTCATGTTATCACTTCCTGCATTTTTATTGCCGTTATTTTAAACTTACATGAAATCCTGGTAGCGGGAAACTGATCCGGGTGGGACAATAACAAAGTTTTTATCCCAGTCGCACGATACAATTTTTTCAAAGAAGTTTTTCTCACCACTCATTTTTTCATAATCGGCGCCAAGAAAATCCGCCACTTTCAGAGCGTACTCTTCATACTCTTCCAGACCCGGCAGATTTGTTTCTATAAAGGCAACCCGCTTATAATTCTTGTATGATTCGTTTATAATATACTGCGCATTTTCCTCGCCGTACTGCTCCCTGTAACGCTGGTATTCCTGGTAAGGATCTGCTTCCTGGTCAATCCAGCCCTTACTCAGAAAATATGTGCCCGGGTTTTCTTCAAACTCTTCGCTGTACTTATCCCGCGAACCGAGCAGAAGACTGATGCAGTCGTGGACCCTGGGAATAACCAGGGTTTTATCTCCTGATTTAAGGCCGTCAAGCCCCCTGGAGCAGAGACCGTAAACAAAAACCAGCGTCTCGGCCTCTTTTTCTTCGTCAATCCGCCGCTGCAGCTCTTCCCTCAGTTTATCAGGAGTCTGGTGCAAAGCGTATTCCATATATTCAACAGGCAGATCCTCCGGTTTCATGTTTTCAATCTCTTCCATCATTGTTTTGCAGCAGATCAACTTAACTTTTTGTCCCATTGAGGTTACTCCCTTAATTCTTTATAATATTATTTTTGCAAATCCTTCCACCAGTCTCAATCACTGCTATAATAAAACTTTTTCTATAGACATTATAATTTTAAACCTAATAAAAATATGCGTCAAGGATAATCGCCTCTCATCAACTCATCTTACCTGGCTTATACAATTGCTATACAGAGTTCCGGTTGAAGAATGGGAACCCCTTTAGTATTGCCTAATTTATAAGGATTTAAAGGTAATTTAGCTTTAGATGTGGAACAATATATTAAGGAATGAGAAATTCATATGAGAGTGGTTTTAAATTTTTTTGATACTAATACTACACAGCTGGAACAACTGACGTAAAAAGTTACTGAAGTGCAAGGTGAAACTGAAATTCCAAAAAAGAAAGGTTTCTGAGATTTCCTAAATAATATTTTTAAGACCTTATAAGCCAGGTGCTGCCTTGATGAAGACTAATGCTGCCCGTATTTTAGATCGTTTGAATTTGAGTTACCGACTTCTGGAATATAATGCAGACAATAATGATTTAAGCGCTGCCACCGCAGCAAAGAAACTCGGAATGCCAGAGGAACAAATATTTAAAACGCTGGTGGTGAATGGAGATAAAACCGGATTAATAGCTGCTTCAATACCTGGTGATAATGAGCTAGATTTAAAAGCGCTTGCCCGTTTAAGCGGTAATAAAAAAAATGAACTTGTTCCTATAAAGGAATTGCAGCACCTAACAGGCTATGTCCGGGGTGCTGTTTCTCCTTTGGGCATGAAAAAGGAGTACCCTTACTATTTAGATCAGCAGGCACGAAACTACCCCTTTATTATAATCAGCGCTGGAATCCGCGGCATCCAAATCAGCCTCGCACCCGAAGATCTTATCAAAGCTACAAACGCTGTTACTGGAAGTATCTGCCGATAAAACTACAGCTGCCCCTTAAAGTAATCAGCTACTTCCTGCAGCATCCGGAAAGATTTAGTTACCGTTTCCTCGCCATCCTGGTTTACCAGGCAGCAGCGGGCCGGGGCCAGCCAGGCCTGCTTCAGAAGCTGCCCCCGGGAAATGCCCGCTTCCCCAAGGCTGTCCCAGATGGTATCCAGCATTTCAATCATCGATTCAATATTTTCTTTTTCATACTCCTCGGCCAGGGTCGGTGTTATTCCCCAGGAAATAATTGCTCCGCGGTCGAGGAAATTCTTTATCTCTTCGGCATAGCGGCTAAAAATGTGTCCGCGGGCTAACACGTCCAGTGAGAGTACATCCAGTTCCAGGTTGAGCAGGAACGACCAGTCCGGGTTGCCACAAAGATGGACGCCCTTCGGGCCGGGGAAATTCTCAAGAAATTTCCGGTAATCTTCAGCGGCTCGTTCGCTGGAATAACCGGTCATGGCCATAAAAATCATCTCCAGGCCGGGTTCGTCAACCCAGGCAAAAGCACCCGGATGGACTGCCTGCATCTCACCTACCTGGGCTTTCAGCTTTTTGGCAACGAAATCAAATACGATTTGCCGAACTTCTTCGTAATAGATCATTGGTTTGTTGGTTTCATCAAGTATTTTCAATCCATAGCTGACCGGCCCGATGCTCTGACCGCGGATATATTTATAACCTGATAGGTCCTGTTCCAGGAAACGGTGAAAAACTGCCGAATATTCCGGGGAAAGGCGAAAAAACTCCTCTTTTTCCCAGTGCGGCATGTATTCTTCAAAATCTTCGTAGAATTTATCAATTGAGAACCTGACCACCCTTTTTTCAATATCAAGGATGATCCCGGGGAAATGCTCCGAGATCTGGGCGTACATATCTTCAAAAAAATTAACCTTTGGCAGCTGTGGCCAGAATGGAATATCAAGGCTCAGGGCAAGCTCAAGCGCCCTGCCCACATCATCATGGGGCATTATTCCCATAGCCGTAGTTTGACAATTTCCTTCGAGATTCATTTAAACCATCCTTAATGATTAAAGTATAATGGTTCATTAAAAATGAGGTTAAGCTTTTGAAAAATTTTATAAGTTTTTATGCCTGGCTCCAGTTGCTTGCTATTTATTTACTTGCCCAGAGTAGCAGCAAGATCCTCTTCAGCAGAACTAATGGGCATAATATTGAACTTCTCAACAAGCACTTCAAGAACATTTGGTTTAATAAAGGCGGGCAAGCTTGGTCCGAGCCGGATATCTTCCAGGCCAAGATACAGCAGGGTCAATAATACAGCAACCGCTTTTTGTTCATACCAGGAAATGATCAATGAAAGCGGCAGTTCATTTACTTTCTTATCAAAAGCTTCGGCCAGGGCAGCAGCCACTCTAATAGCCGAATAGGCATCATTGCATTGACCCATGTCGAGAAGCCGGGGAAAGCTGCCAATATGACCCAGTTCAAGGTTGTAAAATCGATACTTTCCACAGGCCAGGGTCAGGATTAGGGTGTCTGCAGGAGTCTTCTCTACAAACTCTGTGTAATAGTTGCGTCCCGGTTTAGCCCCGTCACAGCCAGCCACCAGGTAAATATGTTTGATCTCGCCGCTTTTTACCGCCTCGACAACCTTATCAGCAAGTTTCTCCACGGTTTTATGGGCAAAACCAACATTCACGGAACCCCTGTCTTCATCCTCGCTGAAACCGGACATAGAAAGGGCCTTATCGATTACTTCGCTGTAATCATCACCTTCTATGTGAGTCGCTCCGGGCCAACCGACCATCTCGCGAGTGTAGATGCTGGAAAGGTAAGATTCCCTGGGTTCTCGGATACAGTTAGTAGTCATAACTACCGGGCCCGGGAATTCCGGAAACTCCTTCTGCTGATTTTGCCAGGCGGTACCAAAGTTGCCATAAAGATGCTTATATTTTTTTAACCCGGGATAACCGTGCGCCGGCAACATTTCTCCATGGGTATAGACATTTATACCTTTTCCTTCAGTCTGTTCCAGGATATTCTTCAAATCAAACAGATCATGGCCTGATACCAGAATTGCTTTGCCTTTTTTATAGCCGAGGGGCACCTCTGTTGGAACTGGATGACCATAAACCGAAGTATTAGCGGCATCAAGCAGCTCCATAACCTTTAAGTTTATTTCACCACACCTTAGAACTAATGACAGCCAATCATCCAACTCAAGGTCAGGAATACTCAGGGAAGCCAGTCCTTCATGCAGGAAAGCATAAATCGCATCGTCTTCTCTTCCAAGGACAGCCGCGTGATGAGCATAAGCTGAAATCCCTTTAATTCCATAATACATGGTCTGCTGCAGGGAAACGATATCTTCAGGTGCATTGTTGCTGCAGGGGTGTCCAAGCTTTTCACCCTGCTTAATCATTTTTTCCATATCGCCGGCAGGCTGCAGGTTAGCGACAGGTAGTGAAAATTCAGTATCCCCTCCAGATTCGTTTACAGCGTCCTTTAAATTTTCCCGAAGTCTCACCGCTTCATTGATAAGCCCCACGAACCGCTCTGGATCGAAATTAACGTTAGTCAAGGTTGAAAACAGGGCTTCCGCAGTAAAGCGATTGACCGTTTCATCAATGTAGCCAATCCTGCGGCCTTCATGAGCAAAGAGACCCAGGCCTTTTAGCGCATGGCCGAGAAGATCCTGCAGGGATGCTACTTCATGAGTTTTCCCGCAAACTCCTTTAACGGTACAACCCTTTCCTTTCGCTGTCTGTTCACACTGGTTGCAAAACATACTGATCCCTCCTGATCAAATGTTTTATTTTAAAATAACTGGCTGAACTTCCTTCTTCCTCTTTAAGCTTCTCATGGCTTAAGTAAGGCTAAGCTCCTTTATACAGTTCCAAAATAATTTTCCTCATTAACTGCTTTTGTTTTTCAAAATTCTTTTTACTCACAAGTAACCTCTCCCTTCGCCAGGTCGGCAAAAGTTTCTTTACTTAATTCAGCCAGGATTGCTTCCTGGGTCCGTTGTAAAACTTTTCGCACCGGACATAAATATTGATTCTCGCAGTGGTAATCACCGCCGAGACATGGATTTAACGCTAACTTGCCTTCTATGGCAGCTAAAACATCGGCTATTTTAAGAGAATCAGGCGAAACCGCCAGGCGAATTCCTCCCTGCATACCCCGCCTCGTTTCAACCAATCCCGCCCGGGCGAGTATTTGAATAGTTTTATTAAGAAATTTCTCCGGTAGATTGTGCTTTTCTGCTATAGCTTTGCTGTTTACCATAACTCCTTCAGGGGCCCTGACCAGTTCAATCAGGGTTCTTATTGCATATTCGGTTTGCCTGGTAAGCTGCATTATAATTAACCCGCCTCCCTTGAGGTTTAAAAATATATGTTAATTCCAAGCAGATAGAGCAAATATACTATTACTACTAATATGATTAATAATATCTTATTTAACCTAATTCGTCAAGATATCCTCAGGCCAAGCAGTTCTAATTGCCTTTATATATTCATAATTTTGCCTTATAATAATAAGAGCTACTATTAAGTGGGGTGAGCTATTGGGGTAGAGCAAATCCTTTCCTGGGCAGTCTTAATTGCGGTACTGGCTGCCATCGCTTCAGGGAGATTTCGGATAGATATTATTGCCATAACAGGCTTGCTTCTCCTTGGGCTGGCCGGTATAGTCCCTCCGGACATATTATTTTCCGGCTTCGGGCACCCGGCCCTGGTCACAATTATTACCGTCTTTTTAATCAGCCAGGGCTTGATCAATTCAGGACTGCTTAGAGGACTGGGTCAATACCTGGCCCAGCATGCTAAAAGCCTGCGGGGACAAATTATAAGTGTAGCTGCTGTAAGTGCCTTATTATCAACAATAATGAACAATGTTGGCGCTGTTGGCCTGATGCTTCCTACCTCTGTCAGGATGGCCCGGAGAACCGGTCAGAGTCCCGGTGTTTTCGGACTTCCTCTGGCTATGTTTTCAATTTTAGGCGGCACAATTACCCTGATTGGCAGTGCTCCAAACATAATCATAGCCTCTTACATGCTCTCGTCTACCGGGCAGTCATTTAGAATGTTTGACTATGCCCCGCATGGGCTGGCCATGTTTATAACGGCATTGATTGCCTGGCTGTTTTGCAAAACATGTGGAATCACCCCGGGGGCAGGGGAAAAAGGCAAAGACCGCAGCCTTAATAAGGAAGACATAGAAGATAAGAATACTGAAAATATTACAACAACTGAAGCTGAGTCCGATCTTTTTGAAACAAAAGCTTTTGCGCCACTTTCTACAAAAGAAAAGAAGTTTACTCTGCTTGTAATAACCCTGGCCATCGCTGCGGTGAGTTCAGGCCTGCTGCATCCCGCTTATGGCTTTGGGGGCGCTGCTCTGTTGATGGTATTTTTCGGTGTCTTAAAGCTTCCGGACGCGTATCAATGCATCGACTTGAAGATAGTTTTCTTCCTGGGAGCTATGCTCGGCATCGGCCAGACCCTGGAGCACACCGGCAGTTTGGAACTTCTATCATCAGCACTGGCCGGATTTACAGAAGGCCTACAGTCCTTCTGGTTGATAGTATTGCTGTTATTTGTCGCATCGGTTCTATCCAATGCTATCAACAATGCTGCATCTGCGGTATTTATGGCTCCCCTGGCTGTCGGTATAGCAGCAGGCAGTAGTACCCTGGAAACAGCTGCAGCCCTGATGGCGGTAGCGGCAGGTTCTAATTTAACGCTGCTGCTGCCAACCCACCAGGCTGCCCTGATGGTCTTAAGCAAAGCGCCGTTTTCCTTTGGTTCGTTTATGCGCTTCGGTCTGCTTTTAACCATTATCTGCGGCCTGGCCGCAGCAGCGGTCATCACGCTGATCTGGCAGTAACAAATATATAGAGGAGGAATTAGTATGCATTTTGCACAAATTTACACCCCGGGCATAGCTCAATGCTCGTATGTAATTGGCAGTGGAAGTGAGTGTGTAGTAGTAGATCCGATTCGCAGTAATATAAAAGTTTACCTGGAAAAAGCCAGTGAATTTGGCATGAAAATTACCGGAATACTGGAAACCCATCTCCATGCCGACTTTCTATCCGGGCATATGGAGCTGGCCGATGTAACCGGAGCAAAAATTTACGCTCCCGCAATTGCCAACTGCACTTTCCCGCACCACGCCCTGAAAGACGAAGAGGAGTTTGCCATTGAAAGCCTGCATTTTAAGCTGCTGGAAACTCCCGGTCATACCCCCGATTGCACTGTCTATGTAGTAACAGACCTGGAAAGAGGTAAAGAACCGGTTTTGGCTTTTACCGGGGACACCCTGATGGTTGGTGATGTGGGGCGGCCCGACCTGTTTCCCAATCGTGAAGAGGAATTGGCAGAGAAACTATTTAACAGCCTTAAACGCCTGAAGGAACTGCCCGACCATGTCGAAGTTTACCCGGCCCACGGTATGGGTTCTCTCTGCGGCAGAGCTTTGTCGGCCAAGCTGTGGAGCACAATCGGCATGGAAAATCGAAATAATTATGCCCTTCAGCATACTGAACTTGAAGCATTCAAAGTTGATTTGTTGACAGGCATGCCGGCAGCACCGGATCATTTTGCCCGCTGCTCGGAGATAAACCGCACCGGTCCGGAACTGCTCCGTAACCTTGCTCAACCAAAGGCATACAGTGCAGCTGAAACTGAACTGGCGATCAAAGAAGGTTTCTCAATCATTGATTTCCGGGCTTACCACTCCTTCGCCGGCGCCCACATTCCAAACGCTTACAGCATTAGCAAAGACGGAAACCCTGCAACCTTCGCCGGCTGGGTCGTGCCCCCCGACGACAAGCTGATCCTGGTCCTGGAAAAAGGAGGAAACCTGGAAGAAATGAAAACCGCCCTCTATAACGTCGGGCTTGACAACATTTACGGTTACCTAAAAGGTTCGGTTGAAAGCTGGGTCAACGCTGGGCTGCCAACAGGTAGCATTGGAACGATCTCGGTTCATAAATTAAAAGAACGGTTAAAAAGCAAGGAAGACGTT
>SL_3KL_010_SEDDRAFT_10005543_pt1 | contig 11312 bp, 7 predicted proteins | sample SodLakKL_010_SED_2_FD_10381 | JGI IMG/M metagenome (IMG submission 10381)
GGTTACGGTAAGTGCATAATCTCCGGGTTCATCAATCACAATGGTGGGTGTTGTGGCCCCCGTGCTCCACTGATAGGTGTAATTTCTGAAAAAATCCTGTGATGCTTCACCTGCTTTTAATGCAAGCTGCGGGCCGTTTTCCAGCAATCCCAATTCATCTCCCATACAGAAAGGACGATCATCACCCAGGGTGGCGATTTCAGGAAACATATCCACTTCCACATAAACAGACAAATTGAGCTGGCAGCCCAGGCTGTCAGTTACCTGCAGTTCGTAAAGCCCTGCCTCGCTTACTTCAATTTGTTGCTGCTGGCTGCCGTTGCTCCACAGGAAGGAATAGGTGGGATCCACCTCACCTTCCAGGCCGATGCTCAGCATATCCCCCTGGCAGATAAGGGTGTCGGGATGGGAAAGGAATATATCAGGAAAGCGCACCTCCAGGGAGTCGCTGCTCTCAAAGCCAAAGATGTCGGTAACCGCTACGCTGTAAGTGCCAGGCTCTGCAGCCTCAATGGTTTGTGTGGTATCTCCGGTTGACCATAGGTAAGACTCAAAACGATCCCCCGCATCCAGGGTGATGGGGCAGAAGCCGTAGGCAATGGATTTGTCGAAGCCGAGGTTGACGGGTTCAATATACTGGTCCGGGAAATATTTTTTGCGCAGGTAGTTTTCAATCCCGACTCTTTTTTGATCTGTAAAATTTTCCCCAAAAAGGATTATTTCTGCCAATTCACCATTAAAAGGTCTGTCCAGACTTGAATGCTTACCAATATAAAGACCGTTTAACTCAGTATTTCCATGCGTCCCCTGGGCTTTGGGGACAGAATTCTCGAATAAAGCACTCAATGGACCATTGTAATTAATTGTGGAAATGAGGAAGTCAAAAGGAAAGTTTTTTTCATAAGAAAAACTTCCGTCATTGGTCCAGCTTTCAATATTGGATAGGTTAGTCCGGAACATAAACCTTTGATCAGGATCCATTCCATCAAGCATGGTGCCGCGGTATGGAGAAGTGGAGTTGGATCTCCAAACCATAAAAAGTGTTGCGGGTTGGGAAATTTGAAGTTCCTCAACTGAAAGGAAATCTCCTGCTCCGTCGAAACTTATCGTGGGGTTTCCCCCCAGGGCATCTTCAAGCCAAAGTGGCTGGAGCGAGGGGGTTTCCTGTATTGCAATATGGGAATAGTTGCTGAGGTCATGCCATTCCTGAACCTTTCCGTTTTGCAGCACAACAGAGGAATCCGCCGAAAGCCAAAGTTTTAGTTCCTCAAATTTTGATGGTAATATTAGTTGAAAGGAATTATGCTGGCTTTGAACGGTATCTCTGCAAACATTCCATGCTTTTACCCTCCAAAAATATTCTTTTTTTGGAGGTAGTTCCTGAAAAACTGATTGTTCTTGCGTATTAACTGAAAGCAGCAGGTTCTCAAAATCTTCACTATCAGACACCTCCAGCTTGAATCCGTAACCATTGTCCGGAAAGTTCCAGGAAAAATCTTGAGATAAATCATAGATGAATTGACCATTTTTAGGGTAAACCAGTGTGAAGGATCCTGGGTTGGGGACATTATCAGGAACCTCTATTGTGGTTTGATATTCAGATTGGCATCCGTTTTCCAAAGTTGTTGTCAGGAAGGGGTGCCAGGTTCCAGCCTCTGAATAAATGTGTTCGGGATTTTGTTCATTACTAAAATTTCCATCTCCAAAATCCCACATCCACATCATGATTTCTTCTTCATCAGGAGCAATGGTTTCATCAGAAAAAAAGACCGGATAACCAACACAGACTTCAGAAACTGAAAATGCCGACTGGGGTGTTGGTAGAACGGTAACCGTGTCTGAAAAAAAGTTGCTACAGCCCGCTGCGCTTGTTACAGTAAGCACAGGATAAAAGGTGCCTGGCTCTGAATAAGTATGTTCTGGGTTTTGCGTGGCGCTGGTTTGATCATCTCCGAACTCCCAGTACCAATCCACGATCTCATCGTCACCACTAATTGTTGACTGATCCTGGAAAGCTAGAGAAGATCCTGCACACACTTCAGTTTGGGTGGTGAATGCCGCATCCGGGGCAATACCAACAATTTCAATGTGTATGGAATCTTCTGCTATACAGCCGTTTTCATTGGTAAGGGTGAGAAAATAAGTGTCGGTTTCATAAATGACAATTGAGGGCGCTTCGCTGGTGAATTCCGGATCTGACTGTCTGGTCCATAAAAAAGAAAACCCCTCCGGATCTTCCATGCCGGGGATCGCATAAAGTGTTTCCCCTGAACAAAGTTCCTGATCTTCTCCTAATGAAAAGGTGTCAGTAAAATCATCCAAAATGATGGAAAGGGTATCCGAAAAAGCGGTACAACCTTCATTATCCGTAATGGTAACCCAATAATCCCCGGGCTCATTGATGATGACAGAGGAATTTGTGTCTCCGTTACTCCATAGGTAGCTGTAATCTTCATTTTCATCCAAATTGGTGGAAATCTCTAACGAACTTCCACTGCAAAGAATGGTATCCTCAGAATAAAGTTTCGCTGAAGGAAAATTAACCCGGATAGTGTCGGAAGATTCAAAACCATATAGGTCAGTAACCGTAAGGCTGTAAAGGCCGGAACTACTGACTTCAATTGCTGATGTGGTATCCCCGGTTGACCAGAGGTAAGTTTGATATTCCTCTCCTGCTTCGATTTCAACGGGGCAAAAACCATAATCGATAAAAATGTCCCTACCCAGGTTTAAGGGCTCGATATATTGCTCAGGGAAATATTTTTTACGAAAATAATTATCTACATCATTTCTTTTTTCAGGAGTTATTTTTTTGTTATAAATAATTATTTCCGCAATTTTTCCATTAAAAAAACGATCAAGTGTTACATGATTTCCAATGGTCAGACCTGAGGTTCCATTTGATCCTGTATTTCCTGAAGCTTTCAGTTCACCGTTTTTAAAAAGCTGGCTGTTGGAGAGGTCAAAAATGGCCGTATTAAAAATGAAATCAAAAGGGGAGTCTTCTCCATACTGGATGCCACTTCCTGACCAGGCCCTTATGGCATTTCCCGTGAAATCTATCATGGTCCGGTTGGAAGGGTCTGCCCCATCAAGTAAAACATTATTGCCACCACTCTCCAGGTTGTATACCACAAAAAATGAGTTAGGGGGTTCATAGATATTGTTGAAGTCTGCCGTTAAAAAGTGACTATTGCCATTAAAATGAATTGCTGGTTGAGAGTTTATGGCATCTTCTATCCATTCTGGCTGGTCGCTTTCTTCGTTTTGGATGGCATGGTTATTATTTCCACTTAAGTCTGTCCATTGTTGAATTTTTCCGGAGGGGTTTGTTATAACTGAATTAGCAGATAACCAAACCACAAGATTTTCCAGGGAAGAAGGAGAAAAAAGCCTGAAATGGTAAACAAAGGAAACCAGTTCATCTGACCCATCCTGCAAATGGGCTAAAACCCTCCAGTAGTATATGGGTTTATATGGCTGGGGCAATAAAGTATCCAGTTCAAGGGAAGATGTTAGAGCTTCAATTATTATTTCTTCAAAAAGGGGGTCAGTGGCAACCTGAAGGGTGTAAGAATCTGCTTCATTTGCCGCGTTCCACTGAAACAATACACGGTTTTCAAACAGGGACATTTCATTCTTTGGCCAAACCAGGGAAGGAAGGTTTGCTGCTTGCCCGCAAAATATTATAGCGGAGAAGAAAAAAACAGCCAAACCTGTGCGTAAAAGATGCATATACCTGTTTTTAATGGGATAAAGGTAAGTAATTTTGATGTTCTGGTTTTCCGTGTTTATGCGTATTTTTCCTGCAGGTTTTCTTTAAAAATTAAAAAAACTAACTTTGGGCTTTTGTTAATTGAAGCCCTATGGTTAGCCATGGTGAAAATAATCAATGGACAAGGGTAATTACTTCCCATCGTCCTTTTTTCTCCTTTCCGCTGCGCGAGGTTCTGGCATATAAAGATCTGCTTCTTTTGTTTGTCAGGAGGGACTTTGTTGCGTTTTATAAGCAGACAATTCTGGGTCCTTTGTGGTTTTTTATCCAACCCATTCTTACAACCATAATTTTTACCATCATCTTTGGAAGAGTCGCAGGAATCAGTACAGATGGACTCCCTGATATTCTTTTTTATCTTGCAGGGGTAACTGCCTGGAATTATTTTGCCGGATGTTGGAATGAAACATCAGATATTTTTCGAAAAAACCGGGATATATTCGGGAAGGTTTATTTCCCTAGAGTTATTATGCCTTTATCGATTATCATCACCAATTTGTTTCGCTTTGGGATCCAGTTTTTATTATTTCTTGGTGTTTTTGTATACTTCCTGGTTGGAGAAAATGACCTTCAGCCCAATCTGTTCATGCTTTTGCTTCCATTACTGGTTTTATTGATGGCGATGCTAAGCCTGGCATTGGGTATGCTAATTTCGGCTTTAACGGTTAAATACAGGGACTTGTACTTTTTGATTCAATTTGGCATTCAATTATTTATGTATGCAACGCCGGTAGTTTATCCTCTTTCCATTATCTCACCAGAAAAACAATGGATTTTGGTTTTAAATCCTATGACGGCCATTATTGAAACTTTCAGGTTTGGTTTTCTTGGTTCAGGGGTATTTAACCCATTTCATCTTTTGTATTCATTTTTTTGTATTTCTATTGCTTTTATTATTGGGTTACTGGTGTTTAACAAGACCGAGAAATCATTTATGGATATTGTATAATGCAATTATTTGCAGCAGAAATTGTCGCTGATTTGGAAAATTCAAAACAAATAAACCGGATTGAGTTTGTTGGAGGTAGCGGGGTAGGAAAAACTACAGTATTCAGGGAGGTAATAAAACAAAGACCTGACAGGAAGCTTTTTCTAACACCGGTGGAAGGGCGCATTCATATTGTAAAAAAGCTGTATCCTGGTTTGTGGCCCCCGAATCGGCGATCATTGATCCGGCTGAATTTTTTTTCGCAAAGACATGAATTATGGTCCCGTGAAATTCTGGAAAAGTTTGCAGATGAGGCCATTGGTGCTGCCGGAGATGCTTATGATGGATTAATTCACCTGTTTTTTCAATATCTGAATGGCGATAACATTCACTTTATTCAAAAACTGGCTTTGTCTGAATTGTATTTTAAAAAACTGCTTTATGAAGTGATATTGCTCGATTACTTCTTACCCAGTGAAAAAATCCTTTTTGATGAGGGAATAATCAGTCTAAACGGTGGGGTTTGTAATTATTCAATTTACGAGCAGAAAGTAATGGAAAGATCCATGCTATCCCGGATCAGGTCAAATCCTGCAGGAATAATCCATTGTAAACTGCCTCCGGAAAAAAACTTTTTGAGAATGCAAAAAAGAATCCAGCTTGGGGTTGGTAATTATAGGGTTAAAACCATGGATGAAAAAACACTGCTGTCAAAATGCCGCAAGGGGGTTCATGCTGCTCAAGGAATTGCAAATGTTATGAAAAAAGCTGGGGTGCCTGTTTTGGAGATTGATCTGGAACAAAAACCTTCTGACAATGCCCGAATGGTTATTGAGTTTGTTAAATCATTGGAATAGGCATGGATTTAAAAAAAACAAAAGTAGAAAACCAATCACCAGGAAAGGCAATAATTCATTTTGAAAAGTGTATACGAATTTTGTTAATACGAATAAATGAACACAGAAAATAGACTGGCAATTAAGGTTCAAAAAGTTTCAAAGATTTACCGGTTGGGTACGATCTCTACCGGTACGCTTAGCCACGACCTTAATCGTTGGTGGCATAGGATCAGAGGACTGGAAGACCCCTATCAAAAAATTGCTGAAACCAACATTCGGGAAAAAAGGGGAGGGAGTGAATATGTATGGGCCCTTAAAGATATTGATTTTGAATTAGAACAAGGGAGTACGTTAGGAATTATTGGGAAAAATGGTGCCGGTAAATCCACCTTGCTTAAGATCCTTTCCAGGGTGACCAGTCTTACCAGGGGAAATATCTTTATTAATGGAAGAATAGCCAGTTTGCTTGAAGTAGGTACCGGTTTTCATCCAGAGTTAACCGGCAGAGAAAATATTTTCCTGAATGGTGCCATATTGGGTATGAAAAAAGCTGAGATTAGGAAAAAGTTGGATGAGATCGTTGCGTTTAGTGGTGTTGAAAAATATGTGGATACTCCTGTTAAACGCTATTCTTCAGGCATGCGGGTTCGTCTTGCTTTTGCCGTGGCTGCGCATCTGGAACCGGAGATTTTGATTGTTGATGAAGTGCTGGCAGTTGGTGATGCCGAATTCCAGAAAAAAGCCATTGGAAAAATGCAGGATGTAAGTAGAAATCAAGGCCGTACCGTTTTATTTGTAAGCCATAACATGGGCGCAGTAAAAACCCTTTGTCAAAAAGGAATGATACTGAATAATGGGTTTGCTTCACCAGTTTTTTCGGCCGAAGAGGCAGTAAGTCGTTACTTACAGGAAACCGGGGAAGAGAATCCCCATAGTTTATTCCTTCTTAAGGATCCTGAAGTGAAAAAGAATTTAATGGCTTTCATTGAAAGTGCGGAATTACTTGATTCAGAAAACAATCAGAACTTTATGAGCGGGGGGGAGTTGGTATTGAAAATCAATTACCGGTCAAAAGGAAATTACCATGGGGATTTGCATCTCGGGGTTTATGATGCATTCGGAACAAAAATTTCACATTTATCAGCTTCTTATGCAACAGGAAATGGCATTTACTTTAATAAGGAGGGGATGATAATTTGCAGGATACCCAGGCTGCCACTTATGCCAGGAAATTATTCCATTAATTTATCCCTTCATCTGGGTGGCTCCCCCCACCATAGAGTTGAAAAAGCTTTTAACTTTACGGTTCAGTCCGGGGATTTTTATAAAAACGGGAAAATTCCACCTCCAGACCAGGCAAAATTCCTGATTGATTCCTTATGGGAAACCATTTAACAAAATGAAAAAAAACAGGAAAATCAACCCAAAAAATTTACTTGTCAGGATAAAAGAAAAGCTTCGCCTGATTTTGCAAAGAAAGGGCGCCGGGTCCAATTTCTGGGCGAGGGTATATTACAGTTTTTTTGATAAAAGTTTTGTCAGGGAAAACCGAAGTGTGCTTCAGGGCAAAATTATGCATACAAGCCCAACGGCTGACGGTAAACAAAATGAATATAAAATCCGCAGGAATATCCACCGAATTGAAAAGGGCTTGATTATTCCCAATCGTAAATCTTCATTTGCCAATCGGTATATTTTAGAAACCGTAAAAGCGTTTGAGAAGGAATTTAAAAAACCAGGTCATGATCCGGAGCTGATTGAGTGGGCCCGGGATGTGCTGTCTTTATTTTTCAAGGAAGTGAATCCTGAAGGGCAAATTGCAGAAGCTTTCGAACTTTTTAAATCCCTTTCTTCTTCGGAACACATGATTAGGCGGGTGCCCCATAGAAGAACAACCCCTTCGGCTGTTGTTGACTTTGAGGCCTTTATGGGCCTTTGCAAACAAAGAGTTTCAACCAGGATTTACAAGGAAAAACCAGTGCCTGATGCTTTGCTGGAAAGGGCGTTTAAAGCGGCCCTTTTTTCACCAAGTGCCTGCAATAGACAACCATTTGAGTTTTTGGTTTACCAAAACCCGGAAACTATTGACCGCTTAGTTTCCTTACCACCCGGCATTACCGGGTTTGAAAAAAATATTCCGGCTCTGGTTTTCCTGATAGGGGATTTAAGTGCTTATTTTGATGAACGGGACCGTCACCTTATTTATATTGATGGAGGTTTGGTATCTATGTCGCTGATGTTAGCCCTGGAAACTTTAGGCCTGTCTTCCTGTGTGCTTAATTGGCCCGATGTTGAGGAAAGAGAGTCCATGCTGGAAAATGAACTAAAACTTCCAAAACATAAGCGGTGTATTTTGGTAATGACCATCGGTTATCCCGATGAAGATGGAAAAATCCCTTTTTCAGCAAAAAGAGACGTATCACAAACGGTTAAGTTTGTCCGATGAATATATTGATTGATAATGCCGGATTTGTTAACAAAGGTTCAGGCTTAATGGTACATACCATAATTAATACCATGAAAACCCTGTACCCCGGAAAAATCAGTTTTGCCATAAGAAAAAAGCCTGTTAAAGGAGAAATAAAAAAACTATACCAGTACCGCAATCAGAAAAGGCAAAATTTAATTCCTGTTATAATTCTGCCTTCATTTATTACCAAAAGGGTTTTTGGTTTTATTCATCCTAAAGACATTGGCCTGGTGATGGATGCCGGGGGGTTTCGGTTTGGTGATTCATGGAGTAAACTTTACACGAAAAAAGAGATTGATTTCTGGGTGGACTTTTATAAACGGCAGGCAAAACAAGGCTGCAAAATCATTATGCTTCCCCAGGCTTTTGGTCCTTTCGAAACAAAAACCTCCCGGGAATTTATTGAAAAAGTCTTTCCCTTTTTTGACCTGGTGTTTGCACGAGAAAAGCAGTCATTGCAACACTTGACAGATTTGTTTGGGAAAAACGCGAAAATTAAAATTGCTCCGGATTTTACCAATACTTTTCAACCGGTTTTGACCGAAAAAGATAAACGAAAATTTGAGACTTTTATAAACAAGGTTTGTATTATTCCTAACAAAAAAATGATTACCCATACTTCCAGAGAAATTGGAGATGGTTACCTGAAATTGCTGGTTTCATTGACAAAAACAATTAATAAACGGGGTCATTCGCTGTTTTTTCTAAACCACGAGGGGAAAGAAGACGAAAATCTAATTTTGGAGATTATCAGGCAATCGGGTTTTTCTTCCGATTACCTTACCGGTTTAAATGCTTCTCAAACCAAATACATCATTGGCAAAAGCAGGCTATGTGTGTCTTCCCGATATCATGGCCTGGTTAGCGCTTTATCTCAGGGTGTGCCAGGCTTCTGTACTTCCTGGAGTCACAAGTATCAGGAACTGCTTAATGACTACGACCATGATGAAGGATTGATTTCGGTGCTTGAGCCAAAGAATGGGCAGGAAAAAATTTTGAGCCTTTTAGACGATCCTGGTCTTTATGAAAATGTAAAAAACAAAATTTTAATGCGGTCGAAAAAAGAGGTTCAAAAAACCAAAGAAATGTGGGATGAAGTAATGTTTTTTTGAATAATAAAACAAGTAACACATAAAGTAAAATTTAAAACTTGTGAGAATTATTGGTTGGAAGCCGTAAGGTTATCCGAAATAAAAAGTTAGTTGTGATGTTCTCACTTTAGATTGGTCAGGCACCTGACTGATTTAATCTAATTATTAGGATATGAAAGTTTCGGTAATCATACCTGCTTTTAATGTAGAAAATTACCTTAAAGAATGCGTGTTTTCTGCTCTTTATCAAACCTATGAAGGGATTGAAGAAATTATTATTGTCGACAATAACTCAACGGATAATACTTTACAGGCTGCCAAACTGCTTGAATCTGAAAACAAAAGTAAAATCAGGGTTTATCAACAAAATGTTCAGGGGGCTGGTGCTGCAAGAAACTTAGGTCTCAAACATGCCAAAGGAGATTGGATTCAGTTTTTGGATGCAGACGACCTGCTTTTACCGGGGAAAATAAAGCATCAGGTTAGAATTATTCAGGCTAATCAAGAAGTTGATCCCTCTTTTCTTGTAGCAAGCTGCATCAGGGTTAAAAAACATAAAACATATAAAACTGCTTTAATAGAAGATGATCCTTTTTTTAACCTGCTGTTGTCCGGTGAGGGAAGGTCGGGTAATACCTGTGCCAACCTATGGAATAAGACATACCTTGATAAAGTGAAAGGTTTTGATGAAAATTTGCCCTCAAGTCAGGAAACTGATTTAATGTTAAGGTTGCTGGAAATAAATCCCTGTATCCTTTATGATCATGAATACCACACTGTGACCAGGGAACGGGAGGATACAACACAGATTTCCCATAAAAAAAGATACCTTGAAAACAAGCAAACCTCATTGGCGATAAAAAAAAGGATTGTTCACGCGATTGTATTAAAACAACCCGGATTCTTTAAGGAGAGAAAAAAGGAAGCGAAAAAAATATATTATCAGCTGGTTTACCACTTGTTGAAAAATCATTCTGAATTTAATAAAGAAGCCTTGTTCTTTTTTAATCAACACCTTTTTAATCCATGGTATTTAAAGGTTTTCCCTTTCAACAACATGCGTTATGAAGCAGAAAAAAAGGTTTCGAAGATTGCAGCTTCACCCTTTTATAGCAAATTAAGACCCCTGAAGAAAAAATAAACCCGTTTGAGGCATATGGATACTTCACCTTTCATTTCTATTATAATGCCTGCCTACAATTGCGAAAGGTTTATTGCCGAAGCGATTGAGAGCATTCAAAAACAAACTCATGCCAATTGGGAGTTGTTGATTGGTGACGATGGCTCAACAGATCAAACAAGGCATATTGCACAGTCTTTTGCTGCAAAGGACCAGAGGATAAAAGTACTTCAGCGGGATGAGAACGTTGGTTACCTGCAAACCTGTAATGAACTTTTTGAAAAATGTAAGGGTGATCTCATTACCTTTCAGGATGCGGATGACTGGAGTCTTCCTGAAAGGTTATCCAGGCAGGTTTCGCAGTTTTTGGAGGATCCTCGTCTTGGTATCTGTGGCACCTGGGCCCGGTATTTTGATGTAAATGGAAAAAAGAGCAGAACCAAATGCCCGGCAGTTACTGATAAAGAAATCAGGGAAAATATTTTTTCTGCAAATCAGTTTTGTGGTGCATCTGTAATGATCAGAAAAGACGTCCTGCTTAAAGTTGGGAAATACCGGCTTTTTTTCGACCGGATCGGGAATGAGGATTATGACTGGACCATGCGTATTGTTGAGAAATTCAATGCCTGTAATATTTCAGAGTTCCTTTATTGTGTGCGGTTGGTGCCTGGATCAATAAGCAAAAATCCGGATAGTCCTTATAAGTTTTTTTCCGGGAAATTGGCGGTTTTTTTGGCAATGGAAAGGAAGCAATTTGGGAAAGACAGCCTGGATTTTTCGCCACCGGCTCTTTTAAATGCTTTTGTCGCTACCCTTGAAAAGCCTTTCCTTGATGATCCTTCCAAAATATTCAGGGAAGCTGCTTTTACAAATTTTCACGCAGGGTTAAAAAAACAGAGTCTTCAATACGGATGGAGAGCTTGTAAAACCAGGCCCTTGAAGATCCTTAACTGGAAAGTGTTCATAGACCTGTTGATTAAATCCATTTAAAAATGAACATCCTCTTCCTTGCCGATCCCAATGCGGTGCACGACCTCAAATGGATGTCCTGGTTTTCAGGGGTTCATTCCTGTTTTCTGGTGGCAAGGG
>SL_3KL_010_SEDDRAFT_10005545_pt1 | contig 11310 bp, 13 predicted proteins | sample SodLakKL_010_SED_2_FD_10381 | JGI IMG/M metagenome (IMG submission 10381)
TCAGGAAGTTCTTCAGGCCAGAACAGATTTCGCCCTTCAAGCCATCGTATCCCTTTCGAGTTCCCAAACGCATGGTCCAGGAATTCTGCTCCTTTAGTCGTAAAGACTTTGTCCGACAACCCCCACACAATCCGTACAGGACCATCAAAAGCGTTGAGCATTTCCCGAGATCCGATCAAAGGGTTCTGATCCAGCGCCATCACAAACCGATGCAGCAATTCCTTGCGTTCCAGCGATTCCGTCAATGGCCTGAAGTACTGCTCGATCGCCTGATCAGTTGGATGATCAGTGTCCGAATACGCAATACCACCAATCCCGTCAGTCGAACGCGCGACATTTGGGTTTTCTAGCTGATATGCCACGAACTGATCGGCGAGCTGCCCACTCCTTGCCATGTCGATTATCGGAAACAACGCGACCGGAGGACTTTCCGGTTCCGAATCACAATTTGTCAGCAATAGCGATCTGACGCGATCTGGGAACCTGGCAATGATTAACTGGGCAACCTGACCACCGCTGTCACTAGCGATGATATCGACTCGGTCGATCGAAAGCTCATCGATAAAAGCGACCACCATTTCAGCCTGCGAGAACGGATCTAGACTCTGGTTCTCGGCCGGCCTCGAGTAACCCAACCCCATAAAGTCAAGGGCAATACACCGACGATGATCTTCCAGCTGCGCTATCACATCCCGCCATTGGAATGCGTTCAGTGGAAACCCATGAAGAAATAACACGACATTCCCAGTCCCACTATCGGTATAGGCTATCTCCCCGAAAGTGGTCCACGCGCAGGACCGCGTTGATTGAATTGGATCGACATCCGCCATAGTTCAGTCCATTTCCATTACTGATCGGTTGGATTAGTTTGATTCCCAATGCTGACCCAATCAATGACCTCAGAGGTCATGTAAAACTTCACTCCGCAGGTTATACTCGGCATTTGAGGATTAGCTTTTTTTCACCTACACATGGTAAGCAACCCGACCACAGCCGGCTCATTGATTCGTGAGTGGCGAACTACACGCCGGCTGAGTCAACTGCAACTTGCGTTTGAAGCACAGGTGTCACCTCGGCATCTCAGTTGCCTGGAAACAGGACGTTCATGTCCCAGCAGGGAAATGATCTTGCGCCTGGCAGATGTGCTTGATGTGCCGCTGCGAGAACGCAACACCATACTTCTTGCCGGCGGGTTCGCTCCGATGTACCGCGAGTCCAGTTTAAACTCCGTCGAATTGGAACCGGTTCGAAGGGCCGTTGAGTATCTCATATATCAACACGAACCTTATCCCGCCTTCGTCATGACCCGGTATTGGGATGTGGTCATGGTGAACAACTCGGCTGAACGACTACTTGCATTGCTGCGACAAGGTCGCTCTGGTCATTCGAACGTAATGCTTCAGGTGTTCGATCCTGACGATTTGCGTCCATGTATCGCTAACTGGAACGAAGTCGCCGGATTCCTGCTAAACCACTTGTATCAGGATATTGCTGCTATGCCTACTGATAGCAGACTGAAAGACTTACTGGACGAAGCCCTCAATTTCCCCGATGTCCGTAGTTGCTGGGAAAATAGATCCCTTTCTTCATCACCACTCCCCTTGCTGACCACCAACTTCCGCAAGTCAGAAACGGAACTGCGATTCTTTTCGACCATCTCCACTTTGGGCACAACCAATGACATTACCTTGGAAGAACTCCGCATCGAATGCCTGTTTCCTGCCGATGATATTACTTCCACATTTTTCACCCAGCGCGCCTCTAATTAACACAGCATGGAAATCATGATTCCATGGGTGCAGAAATTATACTAAGTGTCCCGGACACAGAGAAAGAAAAATGCTTCAGGGAAAGCGAAACCAATATGGCGGGCTCTTCATAGATGGCGAGGAACTGCCAGTCAAGATCGATGATTTTAAAGTCGCCTTGTCGGTCGCGCTGGACGCGTGGACGCGAGAGGATCTAAAGCTCGTCTGGCTGGAAATTTCCGCCCACCGTGGAGAACTGTTACCCGAGGCGCTGAGTCTCGGATTTTCGCTACACCACTGCCGTCAACAAAATCTAATGCTGGTCAAACGCTTGCAAACGGATGCCTACATACCCGATGCCTGCACACATAGTGTTGGCGCTGGCGGCCTGGTGATGTCCGAAGACGGAAGGATTCTAGTTGTGCTGGAGCAATGCGATAGCGTCAGCCGCCCTCAGCATTTCAAGCTGCCAGGCGGCATGCTGGAGCGGGGTGAACACCTGGCCGATGGAGTGATACGTGAGGTTTTTGAGGAAACCGGTATTCGGACAGACTTCGGCGGATTGCTTGGCATTCGCCATCATCATCGGGGCCAGTTCGGCGCCTCGAATATCTATGCCGTATGCCGNCTCATTCCATTGAATTTCAACATTCGTCTCGATGNAAGCGAATTGTCCAAAGCCCTTTGGTTGCCCGGTGATGAGTATCTTGCGCTTGATGGCATAGGAGCTTTCAATCGGCGTGCAGTTCAAGCGGCCCTAANCGCTGAGGCCCTGACTCCCATCAANTTGGATAACTACATGGGCGGTCCCGACGAATACGAGATCTTCATGACTGACGCGCCACATCTCGATTCTGAAGCTAATTNAGANATCCGCTACGACGCTTTTTTGTAAAATCGATACTGTGTACACAGGAATGTTTTTCTCCTCAANGCACCTACCCTGATACCTACAACATGAACTGGATACCCTGTTCCCTCGAAAACATATAGAGGACAGCAATGACAATACGGACTTCCAAAGCTATGAAATCACAAGTGCAGTTACTGCTGGTTGGCGAGTCCTTTTCCCCTTGGACCAAAAAGGCATGTTGGGCGCTTGAGCAATGTCACCTAACCTACAGATATAAAGAGTATACCCCGACCTTAAGTGAGCCCGGATTGCGTTGGCGTATGTGGCAGTGGACACAACCCGTATCCGTCCCCGTTCTTTTCGTTGACCGCCAAATAGTGCGTGGATCTTGGGAAATCGCATGCTACGCGAGTGAGAAGGCAGGTGACGGGCGCCTCGGAGACTTAAAAAGAATCGCGCCCTGGAATGATTTGAGTGAGGCCGCCCTTGCCCAAGGCCGGACAAACGTTCTCCGCCGTATTCTTCGCAATGACCAAGCACTAGAGGAATCTCTTCCTGCATTCGTACCGAACAGATTGAGGAGGCCACTCCGTTTTGTTGCGCGAGATGCGGTGAAGCGATTGGATCGCAAATATGCCCACCTGGAGAAAGCTGACGCCTTGCGTCAAGCACTACTTCGCACTCGCGAAGGTTTGGCGAAGTCCGGTAGTGGTTATTTGCTTGATCGTTTCAGCTATGCCGACATAGCAATGGCTGTGGTCTTGGAAGTAATTGCACCCATCGCCCACACTCATCCCCCGCTCGGACCAGCCACACAGCGCTGCTGGAATGATTTGGAATTGGCCGATGAATTCAGCGACTTGCTGGATTGGCGTGATCAGTTGGCAGGATTGGATGGCACCACCTATTCTCAGTTTGGGTGATGATGTCCCTGACATGCAAAATAGCAATGCATCGGGCCAGTGACCTTCAGCCTTTCTCTGCTGGGTTAATGGCCAGCTAAACGCTGGTCTGAGCTGTTCATAAAGTTGCACCTATATATAGGCGCCTGATTGGGTATCTTTCTCAGCTATTGAGAAGGGCCCGCGCTAACCTGATAACCATCTGAACAACAGCAGGTCGCAGTATGGCGCGCAACATGATCCAATTTTGAAAAGGTCTAAGTTTGGTGGATTTTCTCAGAAGGTATGACTCCGAACAGACCTGTCATGACGTTCTGTTCAAGCTGCACTGGCCAGAAGGATTCCGATGCCCTGAGTGTGGCAACGCTACCTACTGCGAACTGAAGTCGCGAGAGCTGGTTCAGCGCTATCGGTGCCATCACCAAGCCTAATTGACGGCAAGAATGGTTTTCTTGAGCAGCAAACTGTGGCTGGCTGATCGGCGCTGTTTTCATTCCTGCTCGCGAACCCATAACCCAGAGACTTCCCGCCCCGTGGCCACGTCGTCCACAACGAGTATCAGTTGGTTGTCGTGATCGCTGTACATCACCGAGATGTTTACGCCAGCATCGGCCATGCGCCTCCCAATCTTTCCGAGTTGGCCGGGAACCGCCTGTTTCAACCGCTGCACTAGCACTTCACGGATAGCAACGACCGGGATACCTGCCCCCTCGAGTGACCGGCGCGCGACAGCGCCATCCTGAAACAAAAAGTGTGCAACGGCGCGACCATCTACCACGAATACCCCGCCGCCCTCGACACTCACGCCAGCCTGCTCCAATGCCTCACCCATTTCCGCCAGTGCCCCCGGGCGATCGTCCAGCTCGATCTCAAGATCCGTCAAGCTCATTGATTGTCCACGCGAATTTCCGGCTGGCACGATATCGGCATTGCACAAGAGTTGGCGATGAAGCAGGCTTTGTGTGCCAGCTCATGCAGTCTTTCAGCCCGTGCAGCATCGGCATCCGAGGCGACAGTAACGATGGGATTCAGGGCAACTTCCGTGAACCGGCCTGAACCGTTTGCGTCCAGTTTCATGATGCCGACCGCTCGATCCTCATAGGCCGTGACGCATATCCCCTGCCGTGTGCAGAGTGCCAGATAGGCCAGCATGTGGCAGGAACTGATCGCGGAAACCAGCAAATCCTCCGGGTTGTGCCTATCCGCGTCACCGCGAAATACAGCGTCGGCAGAGCCCAACAGCGACGGCTTGTCGACAATATCGATACGGAAGTTCCGGCCGTAGTCCGGATAGCTGGACGTACCTGTCCCGAGATTACCTTCCCAGGCGAGGCGTGCTTCGTATTGATGTATGTTGTCCATGGGCACGTACTTTAGCGTGCAGGCGATGATATGCTTCGGTCTCGGACGAAGCATTTGCCATTATGAACGATTTCGCATCCATCGCCTCGTTGATCGGCGACCCGACCCGCGGGAGAATTGTTGACGCGTTGATGGATGGTCGGGCGCGCACCGCGACCGAGCTGGCATTAGACGGCGGCGTCGCACCTTCCACTGCGAGCAGTCACCTGGCGCAGCTTTCCAGCGCCGGAATTCTTGCCGTCGTCAAGCAGGGCCGTCATCGATATTTTCGCATTGCCGATTTCGAGGTTGCCCAGGTGATTGAAGGTCTGATGCGAATTTCAGCCGACGACGGCAAGAGCAGTCAGCGCTTCGGGCCGAGTGATGAGACATTGCGTCGCGCCCGGGTCTGCTACGACCACATCGCGGGAGAAGCAGGCGTGTCTTTATTCGACCAACTCCGGAAAGGGGGGATCCTCTCCGACAATGATGACAGCCCGGTACTTACTCCAGTTGGCGAAAACTGGTGCAAGCGCATCGGCATGGATGTCGCGGCGATACGTAAGCAGCGACGGCCGCTTTGCCTCGCATGCCTGGATTGGAGTGAACGCCGGATTCACCTAGCTGGCGCGCTCGGTGCGGCATTGCTCGAAAGGATGCTGGTGCTTCGCTACGCTCGCCGGATGCCCGACAGTCGAGTGCTCCTCGTCTCACCGCAGGGCAAGGCGTTCATCGAGCACCCTTGGGGCTGAAAATCGGTGTTCAAGGTGGCCTTTCCTCGCTTCAGTTTCTCGGAAGGCGGCTCCGAAGATTCACCAGCCCACGGCCAGGGATTGCTGACACAATCCCCCACCAACTCCGGCGGCGTATCAGGTTCTACAGCAATTCCCGCCAGCGCCGGCAAAGGTTTGACAGGCGCGACTGCCCGCTCAAAAGTGTCCTTGATCTCCCCCCGCGGACTCTGTGCAAGGGTTCAGCAAAGCCCCTTCTGCAGCTCCAAAAGAGCACCGGTCCTTCCCCGTGATGACCACTCGGATATCGGGGTGTGGTTCCCGCCGCCCCGACGTCACATCGCCTAAGACCCCGATCTCACGGGTCCGACGGTGTCCGTAGCACTTGGTCAGCCATCAAACAGTTTCCAGCCGGCAGCGCTGATGAACGAAAGTATTCCAAGTAGGGCTCGCAGCAGGGGGAAAGGACGCTCTAGTCCGTCTTGCACTTGATGACCTCAATGGTCTGCTCGTGCCGATAGGCATTGTCGCCGAGAGCGGATGCGTCGTTGTTGGCGGCTACCGCAGCGGCAATCAGACTGACCTTGCCGGGCGTTGGCGGCGCTTGCCAGCGGACCGTCCACTCGACGACCCGGCCCTCATCGCTGTTGGCGGCCCGGGACGGTTGGGGGCTGCTGTGTCCCAGGTAGTGGCGACCGTCGAGCGCATCGAGCCGTTGATTCTGGTCGGGCAGGAACTGGCCAGCCGCCTGGTCCATTGCATCGGCGGTCATCTGAAACCCGCCGATGCGCGCTTGCGGGTCGCGCAAGCGCAACACGAACTCGACCTCCGAGCCCGCCATGATGAACTCCGGAAGGGATTCGAAAGCCAGGCCACTGTGATCGTCCGGCGGGGCGCCAAGGTAGTGACAGCTACCGCAGTCGGGCTGGTCCGGCAGCCCGACATGGCCAGGGTCGGCCCCTTCCGGAAAGGCCAAAGCCGGACTCGCCAGCGCCACGGCCAGCAATGGGGCCAGGCTGCGAATCATCAGTCAATCCGTGCCTGACCGATGGTTGTGCGGTCGGTACCAAACCAGATCGAATGGCTGTCGGCATCGTAGACCATGTGTCGCACCGTACCCGCACCACCCGGCACTGCAAAGGACTCACTCCAGCGCTGCTCGCCGGTATCGAATCCGACAAATACGTTGGGCTCGACACCGGTTTCCACGATCCAGAACACGTCGTTGGCGTCCATGGTGACGGCATAGGGTCGCGACTGCTCGGCCGACGGGGCACGCCACTCTTTGATGTCATCACTTTCCGGAGCGTAGCGACCCACGTAGCCGTTGGCATAGTCGGCGTACCAGACCTGGCCATCACTGGCGACGGCCAGTCGACGGCTGCGAGTGGCTTCGCGCGGCAGTTCAATCTCCTTCAGTTCGCCGTCAACCACCGTCAATAGCTGGTTGGTGCCCAGCGTGACCACCCAGGGTTGATCGTCGTGAACCACGATGCCATAGGGACGGGCGCGTTCGGTGGAAAGCTCGTGCATCTCGAACGATTCATCTTGAGGGTCAAACACGCCAACACGGTTGCCGCCCTGCTCCGTAAACCAGATACGACCATCGCTGATCGAGGCCAGGGTGTGCACATCGCGCGGTCCATCGCCCGGCGGATGAAATTTCTCGATGGCGCCGGTCTCCGGGTCCAGCCGGCCAAGATGAGCGGCGCGGTTGCCGGCGTACCACACGCCGTGCTGGTTGGCGATCACGGTATGCGGGCCAGAACCGTCTTCCAGGTCGAAACGCTCGAACGTTTCGGTCGAGGGCGTAAAGCGGCCAACGAAGTGCGTGCGCTGGCCGACGAACCAGATCGAATCCTCGCCTCCCACCCAGGGATCGCGGGTACGCGGCTCCTCATATGGCACATCCCATTCCTGGATCTCCATCGTCACCGCCAGTCGATCATCAGCCATGCCAGCCGAGCAAAACCCCAGAAACAGCACCGCCATCGAAATCATCTTCCATTGAGTCATGGTTTCATCCTCCAGAAACAATCGGCATTCAGTGTACTTGATCACTAATCCGCGGGCAGGTTCCGGATCGGATGCGAATCGGCTCATGGTTCGTCGCCGCGCTTTCAAGTGGTTGTTCGACAGGCATGGGTCGTCGGGGACTTGATGGCCTGCGGGGAACTGGCCATCGGCTTTAGTCCGAACAGAGGGCGCAGCCAGCGATTGCGACGGATGAGGAATTCATGCAGCAACAGACAGCCCAAGATAGTGACGCTGATGACAATAATCGGTTCGATCACCGGGCCCAGACTATAGCGGGCAATGTGGAAACCGATCCATACGGTAATGGTCTGATGCAGGATGTACCAGGGGTAGACCGCTTCGTTGGCGTAAGCCAGCCAGCGGTACGGGCGGTTGAGCAGGGTGAAGGACCAGCCCAGTACGGTCAATATCCACAGCCAGCGGTTGAACATGGTCACTGGTGTGCCTAGCCATCCGGCCAGGCCTTCGAACTGGGTCGGGATGTTGGCTGCGGGCACGCGCATCAAGAAGTAAAAGAACATGGCCAGTCCCAGGGTCCACCAGCGCAGGCGCCGAATCTCAGCCCAGATGCCGGCGTCGACGGCGATCAGGTAACCATAGACGAAAAACGTGAAAAACATGGCATGGCCGTACCAATCGTCGAGCAGGGCATGATTGCTGCCGCCAAAAATCGGAAACAGGGTGTTGGCATAGACGATCAGAGGGATGGTCGGCAGCACAATCAGCCAAGATCCTCGCAGACGCAGCAGCCGCTCATGAGTACTCCTGCCGCGACCCTTCAGCCACAGCGCGATGGGAACGAACGCCAACGAGTAACACAGCAGGTAGGGCAGATACCAAAGGTGCATCCAGGTGACGCCGATGTCGGAACCGGCGAAGGCACCGTCCGGCCATGGCTGGAACGTGAAATAGTGCCAGAGAAAATTCATGTAGCCGGGTTCGGTCGCGCCCCGGAACTGGGCCTCGTAGTAGGCTTGCGGCACCACGACCACGGTCATGCCGAACAGCAGCGGAATCAACAGCCGGCGGGTACGACCGGAGGCAAAGCCGCCCGCCCCCAGCTTGGCGAACAGGAAGCTGGAAGCGATCCCGGAGATCAAGAAAAGCAGTGGCATGCGCCACTGGTTGATCATGCGCATGAACATCTGCAGGGTTTCGCTCTGGTAGGCACTCTTGACATGCCAGCCCCAGTCGGCCACGTAGAACATGCCAACGTGATAAAGGATAAGCAATCCGAAGACGAGCACGCGCAGGGCGTCGATATCGTGTCGGCGGGCGGTGAGTGTGTTTTTGTCCATGGCGCCATTGCACAGGAGCAGGAGATGCCAGGCAAGGCAAGAGTGTCGACCTGAGCCCAAACTGGGACGAATGGCGGAATCGGGGGATGGCCGGAATGCCCTGGTCGGGCTTATTGCTCCAATCGCTCCCGAAGGGCGGCGCGAAATCGCCGGCTGCAGGGCAGCACGGCGCCGGATTTGAGTCGGATGCGCGCATCCCCAGTATCCAGCGGCTCGATTTCGCTGATCTGGTCGAGATTGACGATGCAGGAACGGTGAACCCGGCTGAAACAAGCGGGATCAAGCTGCTGTTCAATTCCAGTCATGGTGCTGCGTAATGGATAACTTCGCTTGCCGACGTGAAGGTTGACGTAATTACCCGAAGCTTGCAGCCACTCCAGGTCGTTGACGTTGACCAGAAACTCCTTGCCCAGCATCTTGACCAGAAATCGCTCGGTGTATTCGGTCCGCGGTTCGACGCCCGGATCCTGAGGCGGGTCGAGAAGACGAGCTTCCCCCTGGGCGCGTAACAGGACGAATCGGTACAAGTAGATGATGGCCAGGAAACCGGCGTAGGTTCGAAAGTCCTTGAGAAATTCGTATACCAATTCGCGCTGTAAATCGCCGAAATCGTAGCTCATACCAGCAACTGCGTAAGCCACCTTTCGGATCATCACCATGCCGACGACATGAATTAGCGAAAACGGAATGGTGAACAACCCGTGGGCCAGCAAGCCCGAACCCAGTGATTCGTAGCGCAGCGGAAAACGGCGATCGAATGCCAGAACCAGCGGAATCAGGGCGGCCAGCACGAGTAAGCTGCTGCCCTCCCAGACGATCGGCTTCCACAGCGGCAGCCCGTTGTCGCTGCGCCCGAATTCCAGCCAGATGACCAACACGTTGCCGATCCACTGAATCAGGAAGAACAGGGCCCACAGGCCCATTTCGTAGCCGCGCCGGTGGCGCAGGTAGTGATCTAGCGTCATCGGTCCGACCTTCTGGTCCGGCTGCCTCGCTTCAACACGTGATGTAGCGCTTCGCGTTTGCGCGGCAGGTCGCGGACCATACACCGGACCTGCGCAATGTAGGCATCACGCACCGTCCGCGCCCCTCTGGTTCGGCTCTGCTAGCGTTTCGGGGGCGACGATCCGGTAGCGCGGGTGGATTTTTCCGCCCTTGACCAGCGCCCTATCACCTCGGCCCAGGTCAAAGTCATCCGGGTCCAGTCGTTTACGCCAGGCGTGAGCGTGGTAATCGGCGAAGACGAAAAACAGTCGCCTGACCTTGATCGTCCGACATTCTTTCAAAAGCGAGGCTAGAAGCTTCGGGCGCAACGTCATGAGCCCTTCGAACACCATTTCCAGATGTTCGAAGCTTCCATGGCTCGGGAGCTCATCCAGGGCTTCCAGAATTGCGCGCTCCGGTGTAGACATCTTGAGCGCCCAGTGCCATGGCAGCGCCTCCGCATTCGAACCCTGATTGTCCTGCTCCTCGGCCAACCCCATCGAAGAGTCGGTGAAGAGTGAGCGGCTGCGGGTCTCCAGCGGGGTATCCAGTGACAGCTTGCTTAACCAGTTCGGTATGCCCGTGCCATAGAGCCAGACCGGCACATCGCGGCCAAGCGGCAGGTAATGGCTGTAACCTTGAAGTGCGAGGGCAGTCACCCCTCCAACATGGACCGGGTAGTCCATGACGTGCTGCATGGACAGAACGCAGGCTTTCCAGTCGATCGGATCCGAGAGCCGAGCGCGAGGGGCGGGTCGACGAAAGACACCATGGGCGAGGCGCTCCAGCCAGCCGGCTTTGACGTAGTCATAGACCGACCGACGCCCGATGCCGTTGGCCTCAAGCCAGGCCGAATCCACCAAAAACCCAGGCGGCACGCCCTCCAGTAATTTCTGTAGGCTTTTTTGTTTTTGTCCTGCCATGATGGACAGAATGCCATTTTCGTAAAGAGTATGCCACTTTCTCTTCACTGCATGGTTAGTATGTCCGAAAAGAATGGACCTATATAATATTTTCTAAAGTCACTGCGCTTCCCGGCATTGAAAATGCGGCGATCAGCCAGGCATCCCTTTTCAACTGGTCACCCACCCTCCTGGAAGCCCCATGACAACCCCTGATGCGGTACTGCAAGGGTCCAACAGCAACCCTTGCAGCACTTTTTCGATCCGGACTGAGTGCCGCACTCCGCAGTGCCTGGAGCTGGCAGCGGACTCAGGGCCTTTCCCATGTCCGCACCGCACCCGTGGCCTCATCAAAGTAGGAGTGTCGGACAAGTTATCCGATAAACGGCGGACAGGTTATGGTTTGGGACCTATGGTTGTGGTTGGGGAACCATAAAGTGGCCGTTTTGGTCACTTTATGGTCACCAGGGAAGCTTACGCTGTTGGCACTGGGTCGGAAGCCATCCAACGACAC
>SL_3KL_010_SEDDRAFT_10005546_pt1 | contig 11310 bp, 6 predicted proteins | sample SodLakKL_010_SED_2_FD_10381 | JGI IMG/M metagenome (IMG submission 10381)
CGCCAACCTGCCCTACCTGCCGGAGGGTGACCGCGGCCGGCTGCCACCCGAGGTGGCCCACGACCCGCCGGAGGCGCTGTTCGCCGGCGCCGACGGGTTGGCGGTCGCCCGGCGCCTGGCGGCGCAGGCGCTCCCCGCGATGCGCCCAGGTGCGACGCTGTGGCTGGAGCTGGACCCGCGCAACGCCGGCGCGTTCGCCGACGAGCTCGCGGCGACGGGGGGTTGGCGCCAGACGCGCGTCGAACGCGACCTCAACGGCCGTGATCGCTTCGTGGCGGCGCGCCGCTGACGCCGGCGAACAGGGCCGACAGCAGCAAGCCGCCGGCGCCGACGGTGATCGCCATGTCGGCGACGTTGAACACCGGGAAGTCGAACCAGCCGGCCTGGGCGTGGATGAAGTCGACGACGTAGTGCAGCCGCCAGCGGTCGATGCCGTTGCCGATGGCGCCGCCCATGATCGCGCCGAGCGCCAGCCGCGTGCCCCAGCCGAGCGCGTGGGCGCGCGCCAGCCACACCGCCAGCCCCAGCGCGACCGCCAGCGAGACCAGGCCCAGCAGCTGCACGCCGTCGATGGCGACGGCGCCGAGACGCAGCTCGAAGTCCCGCAGCAGCCCGAACGCGGCGCCGCTGTTGCGGGTGTGGGTCAGGTGGAGGAGGCCCAACCAGGAACCGGCCCGGGTGCCGAGCGGCACCTCGGCGACGACCCAGGCCTTGCTCGCCTGGTCCAGGACGACCAGCACGGCCGCCAGCGCGAAGGGGGTCCAGCGGAGGGCCATCGGGCGCGAGTGTAACGCGNCGANCCTGGGACCGGGTCCGGCCCCGACGAACCTGGGACCGGGTCCGGCCCCGACGAACCTGGGACCGGGTCCGGCCCCGACGAACCTGGGACCGGTGCCCGGCCCGACCACGGTATGCTCGACTGGAAGCCACGCATGCTGCGGGGCGGAGGGTCGTCCCGCGGCGAACGCCGTCGTCCGCGTCACGGAAGGGATGTCCATGGCCGCCACGCTCCCGCAGGTCGAAGCCCGAATCCGTCGTCGTCAGGGGCACGAGGCCGAGCGCCTCGTGCCCTTCGCCGAGCAGCTCTTCGCGAAGGCCGACGAGGCGTTCCTGGAGGCCTTCGACGCCGACACCCTGTACGCCATGGCCAAGGACGGGCTGGCGTTCCTGGAGCGCGCCGGCGCCGGGCCCGGTCCGCTGCAGCGGGTCGAGGTGCTCAACCCCAGCTTCGCGGCCGAGGGATGGGAGTCGCCCTACACCGTCCTCAAGTTGGCGCTCGGCGACCGGCCCTTCATCGTCGACTCCGTGCGCGCCGAGCTTCGACGCCAAGGCTTCACCGTGTTCCACGTGCTGCACCCGGTGTTCGTGGTGCTGCGGGGCGGCGACGGCGGCATCGAGGAGATCGTGCCGCGCAAGCGGGCCGTGCCCGAGGGGGCGCGGCGCGAGTCGTTCGAGCTGTGGTTCGTCGACCGAGAGGACGACGGCGAGCGGCGCGAACGGGTGCGCACCGCGGTCGACGGGGTGTTGTCCGACCTGGTGCTGGTCACCGACGACTTCGAGCCCATGGTGGCCAAGGCGCGCGAGGTGGCCGAGGAGCTGCGCGCCCTGCGGGCGCGCACGGCGCAGGGCCACTTCCGCGAGCGCGCCGAGGAGCTCGAAGAGTTCGCCGCCTTCCTGGAGTGGCTGGTCGACGGCCACTTCCTCTTCCTCGGCTACCGCGGCTACCAGCTGACCGACGTGGACGGCGAGAAGGCGGTGGGCATCGACCCGGGCTCGGGTCTCGGCCTGCTGCGCAAGGAGGACCGCAGCAACTACCGCACGCCGGTGCCGGTGTCGCAGATGCCCGCGGGTGTGCGCGACCGGGTGCTCGACGGCCGCACCCTGATCGTGACCAAGACCAACGCCGAGTCCACCGTCCGGCGCGCCGCGCGCATGGACTACATCGGCGTCAAGCAGCTCAGCGAGGCGTGGCAGGTGCTGGGCGAGCACCGCTTCCTGGGGCTCATGAACACCAAGGCCTACACCGAGCCGGCCGATCAGGTGCCCATCCTGCGCATGAAGCTGCGCCAGGTGCTGGAGATCGACGGTTCGCTGCCCAACTCGCACGACTACAAGCAGATCGTCACGGTGTTCAACGGCCTCCCGCGGGTGGACCTCTTCTGGACCGACGCCGCCACCGTCCACAAGGAAGTGCGGGCGATCATGGGCCTGGAGCGGGAGCGCGGCCTGCGCCTGCTGGTGCGGCCCGACCCGCTCGGCCGTGGCCTGTCGGTGACCGTCCGGTTGCCGCGCGACCGGTTCAACGCCGAGGTGCGCCAACGCGTGCAGCAGCATCTCGTGCGCGTGCTCGACGCCCGCCAAGTCGACTACCAGCTCACCCTGGGCGAGGACGAGGCGCAGGCGCGCATGCACTTCTTCCTGACGACCGAGCGGCGGCTCGGCGACGTCGACGTCAAGTCGCTGGAGCGCGACGTCGCGGAGCTGACCCGCACCTGGGAGGACCACCTGCTGGCGCGGCTGCTTCAGACCCACGGCGAGCGTCAGGGCCGGCGGCTGGCCGAACGCTACGCCCGCTCCTTCCCGGCCCGCTACCAGGCGGACACCAGCGCGGCCGGCGCGGTGCGCGACATCGGCCACCTCGAGCAGCTCGGTGAGCGCGGCGTGCACGTCGACGTGGTGCAACCGATCGACGACCCGCGCGGCAGCGAGGTCAGCCACGTGCGCGTCTACCACCGCGGCGAGGGCATGGCGCTCTCCGACGTGCTGCCGATCCTGGAAGACCTCGGCTTCCGCGTGCTCGAGCAGGTCTCCTACCAGCTGCGCGAGACCGGTGGACGTCTGGGCATCGACGTGTTCAAGGTGCAGGACCAGGAGGGCGCGCCGATCGACGTGCGCGCGCACGGCCCGCGGCTCATCGAGGCGGCCGAGGCGATCCTCCGGCGCGAGACGGAGCACGACAAGCTCGACCGGCTGGTCCTCTACGGCGGCCTCACCGTGCGTCAGGTGGCGCTGCTGCGGGCGCTGCAGATGTACTACGTGCAGCTCAACGCCGTCACCAGCCGCCGCTTCGTCAACGATGCCCTCATCGCGTACCCGCGCGTCGCGCGCGCCATCTTCGACCTGTTCGCGGCCCGCTTCGACCCCGAGCTGCAGGACGACCGGGCACAGGCCGAGGAGAGCGCCTTCGAGGCCTTCGTGGACACCCTGGCCGACGTGCGTTCGCTGCCCCAGGACCAGGTGCTGCGCGGCCTGGCCGACCTGGTGCGCGCCATGGTGCGCTGCGACTACTACCGCGGCCACCCCTGGATCGCCTTCAAGATCGAGTCGGCGCGGGTGGGCAGCATGCCCGATCCCCGGCCGATGTACGAGATCGGCGTGGCCGCACCCCACATGGAGGGCGTGCACCTGCGCGGCGGCAAGGTCGCGCGCGGCGGGATCCGCTGGTCGGACCGCCCCGACGACTTCCGCACCGAGGTCCTGGGCCTGACGAAGACCCAGATGACCAAGAACGCGGTGATCGTGCCGGTGGGCAGCAAGGGCGCCTTCGTGGTGAAGCGCGGACCCACCGACCGCGACGCGCTGCGCGCCTTCGTGCAGGAGCAGTACCGGGTGTACGTCCGCGCCCTGCTGGGGCTGACCGACAACCTGGTCGGCGGCGAGGTGGTGCATCCGGCCGGCCTGGTCCTGCACGACGGCCCCGACCCCTACCTGGTGGTGGCGGCCGACAAGGGCACGGCGACCTTCTCGGACACGGCCAACGAGATCGCCGCCGAGATGGGCTTCTGGCTGGGCGACGCCTTCGCCTCGGGCGGTTCGGCCGGCTACGACCACAAGAAGGAGGGCATCACCGCGCGCGGCACCTGGGCCGCCATCACGCGCCACTTCCGCGACCTGGGGCTCGACCCCAAGCGCGACGTCTTCACCGCCGTCGGCATCGGCGACATGTCCGGCGACGTGTTCGGCAACGGGCTGCTGTACAGCGACAAGGTCAAGCTGCTGGCCGCGTTCGACCACCGGCACGTCTTCCTCGACCCCGACCCCGACCCGGCGGCGTCCTTCGCGGAGCGGCAGCGGCTGTTCGCGCTGCCCCGCAGCAGCTGGGCCGACTACGACCGCGCCGTGATGTCGGAGGGCGGCGGGGTCTTCGAGCGGGGCGCCAAGCGGATCCCGCTCACACCGCAGGTGCGCGCCGCGCTCAGCATCGACGCGGACACCCTGTCGGGCCCCGAGCTGATCAAGGCGATCCTGCGCGCCGCCGTCGACCTGCTGTGGAACGGCGGCATCGGCACCTACGTCAAGGCCTCCAGCGAGCGCCACGCCGAGGTGGGCGACGCCAGCAACGACGGCGTGCGCATCGACGCCGGCGAACTGCGCGCGCGCATCGTGGGCGAGGGCGGCAACCTCGGCTTCACGCAGCTGGCGCGCATCGAGTACGCCCGCGCCGGCGGTCGCATCCACACCGACGCGATCGACAACTCCGGCGGCGTCGACCTCTCGGACCACGAGGTCAACATCAAGCTGGCGCTGCAGCCGCTGCTGGTCACCGGCGAGCTGTCGCCGGTGCAGCGCGATCGGCTACTGCGCGACGTCACCGACGAGGTGAACGAGCTGGTGCTGCGCAACAACGGCCGGCAGGCGCTGGCGCTGGCGCTCGCCGAGCGCCGCAGCCGCGCCGACCTCGGCCTGTTCGACAGCCAGATCGAGTACCTCGCCGGCCGCGGCCAGCTCAACCCGGCCGTGGAGTACCTGCCGAACCGCCGGCAGCTCTCAGAGCGCGAGCGCGCCGGAGAGGGGCTGACCAAGCCCGAGTTGGCGATCGTGCTGGCGTACGTGAAGATGGGCCTCTACCGGCGGTTGCTGGAGACCGACCTGCCCGACGAGCCCTTCTTCAAGCCCTGCTACCTCGACGCCTACTTCCCGGCCGCCGTGCGCGAGCGCTTCCCCACCGCGGTGCGCAGCCACCCGTTGCGGCGCGAGATCGTCGCGACGCTGATGACCAACCGGGTCGTCGACCTGCTGGGCATGACCTTCGTGCACCGCTCGATCCGCGACACCGGCGCGTCGCCGCTGGAGGTCGTGCGCGCGGCGCTCATCGCGCTCGAGGCGCTCGACGTGGTTGCCGTGGAGGAGCGGTTGGACGCCGCCACCCGCGACCTCCCCGGGACGGTCGAGCTCGACGCGCTGGAGGCCCTGGTCGCCAGTGTCGAGGGCGTGGTTCGCTGGATGCTGCTCAACGACCTCTCCGGGGTGGCGATCGAGAAGTTCGTCGACGCCTACCGCGGCCCGCTGGCGGCGGTGCGTGGCCAGCTGGCGCAGCTGCTGCCGGCGCCCGAGCGACGGCGGCTCACGGCCGGCGCCAAGCGCTTCGCCCGCGCCGGCCTGCCGTCCGAGCTCGCCTCCGAGCTCGCGGCGCTGGCCTACCTGCCGTCGTCCATGGGGGTGGTGGAGGTCGCACAACGCACCGGCACGCCGCTCCCCGAGGTCGGCCGGCTGTTCTTCGCCCTCGGCGAGCGCCTCCGGCTCGGTTGGCTGCGCGACCACCTGACCGCGTTGCAGGTGGCCGACGCGTGGTCCAAGATCGCCGTCGGCGGCCTGGTGATGGACCTGCGGCAGGTGCAGCGCGACCTCACCGAACGCTACGTGCGGGCGCGCGCCGACGCGCCCAAGCTCGGGGTGGACGACTTCCTGGCGCGCACGCCCAACGTGGTCAAGCGCTACGACGACGCGTTCGCCCGCATCGAGGCCGAGGACGCGGTCACGCTGGCGTCGGCGGGGGTGGTGGTGCGGCTGCTGGCACAAGCGCGCTGAACCGTCCGCAGAGCGGACGGTTCAGCAATGCACTTCGGGCCGGCCTTGGCCGGCCCGAAGTGCGCGTTGACCCGTCGGCCTTACCGACGAACACCGCTTCAGCCCTCCGCGAAGAAGGGCCGCAGCACCGCGTTGAGCACGCGGGTGCCGGCCCGCGTCGCCTGCAGCCGGCTGCCCTCCAGCGTGAGCAACCCGTGGCGCACGCCGCTCTCGAGGGCGCGCGGGAACGCGACCGCCGCGTCGATCCCGGTCGTGGCCCGCAACGCGTCGAGATCCACCCCATCGACGGTCCGCAATCCGGTCATCAGCTTCTCCAGCGCGAACGCGCGCCCGTCGAGCGGCGTGCGCTCGGGCGGGTCGCCGCGCAGCCAGGCCTTGATGGGCGGGTTCTGCGTCCGGACCGCCACCGTGCCAACCGGGTCGCAAGACCCGGCCGGGTCGCCGCTCTCGGGCGGCAGCAGCCCCGCGGCGGCGGGCCCGAGCGCGAGGCAGGCCTCGCCGCGCCAGTAGACCGGGTTGTGGCGCGAGCGGTGGCCCGGCCGCGCGTGGTTGCTGACCTCGTAGCGCTCCAGCCCGTGCTCGGCCAGCACCGCCTCGGCGAGGTCGAAGTCGTCGGCGGCGCGCTCCTCGTCGACCGTGACGCCGCGGCGGGCGAAGGGCGTGTGCGGCTCGATCGTGAGGCCGTACACCGAGACGTGCGGCGTGCCGGCGGCGGCCACCGCGCGCAGGTCGCGCTCGGTGTCCTGGCCGGGGACGGCGGTGATGACGTCGGCGGAGACCTCCAGGCCCGAACCCAGCGCGTCGTCGAGGGCCGCGAGCGCGTCGCGGCCGCGGTGCGTGCGGCCGAGGAACGCCAGCACGGCGTCCTGGGTGGACTGCAGGCCGAGCGACACGCGCGTGACGCCGCGCTCGCGCCAGCGCGCCAGGCGCGCGCGGTCGAAGGTGAGCGGGTCGGCCTCGAGCGTGGTCTCCTCGCGGCCCAGGCCGTCCCAGCCGACCGCGATGGCGTCGAGCAGGGCGTCGAGCTCGTCGTCGCGCAGGTGCGAGGGGGTGCCGCCGCCGACGTACACGGTCGCGAGCGCGCCCGGCCAGCGGGCCGCGAGCTCGGCGGCCTCGGCGGCGACCCGCGCCACGTACACCGCCACCAGGCCCTCGGCGCGGCGCATCTTGTGGAAGTCGCAGTAGGGGCACACCTGCGGGCAGAAGGGCACGTGCAGGTAGAGCGCGCGTGGACCCGCGAGCGGGTCCGCCCGCGGCGGCGCCAGGGGCGAGGTGACGGGGCCGGCGGTCATCGCGCCCAAGCTACCGCGCGCGCCGCGACCCTGTGGCCGCGGCGCGCGTACGTGGACCGTCCCGGTCAGCCGGAACGGCGGGCGGGCAGGGGCTCAGTCCAGCGCGGCCAGCTGGTCCGCGAGGATGGCGTTGGCCTCGGCCTCGACCGCGGTGAGCGTGGCGATGACGTCGGCGCCGTCGAGGATGGCCGCCATCTCGGTGGCGATGAGGCTGCGCACGAAGTCGTAGCCGGGGACCGGGGGTTCGGCGATGCCGTAGGGCAACAGCGCGAAGGCCGTCCCGTAGGCGGGGTTCGCGTCGAAGTAGTCGCCCAGCCCGGCGGCGACGCTGGCGCGCGCCGGGAAGTAGTTCGAGGCCTGCGCCCAGCGGGCCTGCACCTCGGGGCTGGTGTAGAACTTCAGGAACAGCCAGGTGGCCACTTGCCGCTCGGCGCCGAGGCCTGCGGGCATGCTGACGGAGGCGCCGTAGAGGTTCATCACGGGCTCACTCGTGATGTGCGGAAGCGGGGCCACCGACCAGGCGAAGTCGGCGCCGGCCTCGACCGCGGAGCCCCAGAAGGGCAGGCCGGAGCTGGAGGCGATCCCGAACAGCGTGGTGCCCACACCGAAGTTGGCCTGGTCGCCCCGCCGCTCGGTCACGATGTCCATGCAGCCGCGGCGAGTGAGGTCCTGGAGGAAGTACATGGCGGCGATGGGGGCCGCGTCGGAGACGAGCGAGTAGCGCTCGGCCTCGTAGTCGAAGATGTTCCCGCCGAAGGCGAAGGTCCAGCTGGCGAAGCGGCTGGCGTCGAGGTCGATCTCGTAGCCGAGGCTGCGGCCGCCGCCGACGGCACCCGAGAACGGCTGCTCGGCAGCCTTGCACACCAAGTCGGCGAACTCGGCCGGCGTGCGGGGCGGGCCGTCCGCACCGAGCTCGGCGAGCCAGGCCTCGTTGTAGTACATGACCTCCATCGAGCGGTGCGGTGGGAAGCCGAGCAGGGCGTTGTCGAACGCGGGGTTCACGTCGGACTGCAGGAAGCCCTGGAAGAAGTCGCCCAGCTCCTCCTCGCTGTAGCCCCACCTGGGGGAGCGCACCAGCGGCCAGATGTCGATCAACCCGTCGACGAGCTGGTAGGTGGCCGCCTGGTTCTGGTACGCGACCACCAGGTCGGGCACGTCGCGCGTACCCATGAGCACCAGCATCTTGTTGAAGATGTCGTCGTAGCCGCCCTGGTTCTCGGCGACGACGGTGATGCCCCAGGGGTTGGTGGCGTTGAAGTCGGCGACGATCTCGTTCAGCATCGCCTCGCGGATGCCGCCGTGCTGGTGCCAGAAGTTGATCGTCTGGCCGCTCGGGTCGACGCTCTCGTAGTCGACCTGGGCGAAGGCGCCCGCGGCGAGAGCGACGGCGGTTAGGGCGATGAGGACGCGCTTCATGGATGGACCTCCTGGGTGGGGCGGGCGAGGGGCGGTGGCGGCGAGCGCGGGCGGGTCGCCCGGAGGCTCCGTGGGGGGAGGGTCGCGTGCGGCGGTCATGGCGGCGTCAGCCCTTCAGGCCCGAGGTGGCGATGCCCTCGGTGAACTGCCGTTGGGTGAAGAAGTACAGCACCAGCACCGGCACGATGGTGATGACCGAACCCGCCATCAGCAGGTGGGTGCGGGCGCCGGCCTCGTCGATGAAGTTCGCCAGGCCGACCGCCAGCGGCCGCCAGGTAGGGTTGGTCGTGACCAGCAGCGGCCACAGGAACTCGTTCCAGGCGTGCACGAAGGTCAGCAGGGTGGCGGTGGTCAGCACCGGCCGGCTCATGGGCAGCACCACCGTGGTGAGGAAGCGCAGGTGCCCGGCGCCGTCGATGCGCGCGGCGTCCCACAGCTCCTCGGGGATCTGGGCGAAGAACTGGCGGAAGAGGAAGATGATGAACGCCGTCGAGATGAACGGCACCGTGAGGGCGGGCAGGGTGTTGAGCCACGAGCCCCAGGGGATGATGTCGCCGCGCACCAGCAGGAAGCCGGGGATGAACGTCACCGTGCCGGGGATCATGAGGGTCGCCAGCAGCACCGTGAACAGCAGGTTGCGGCCGGGGAAGCGGATGCGGGCGAAGGCGTACCCGGCCAGGGTGCAGGTGATCAACACGCCCAGGATGGTGGTGCCGGTGATGATGACGCTGTTGCGGAAGTAGCGGTCGAAGCTGGCGTCGGTCCAGGCCTCGACGTAGTTGCCCCACTGCGGCGACGCGGGCCAGGGGGCGCGGGTCAGCGTCTCGCCCAGCGTCATCAGCGACTGGCTGATCATGACCAGGAAGGGCGTCATGGACACGAGCGCCCCGAAGGTCAGCGCCAGGTAGACCAGCAGGTGGCCGGCCTTGACGCCGGGGAGCCCGGGGACGGGGACGCGCCCCCGGCGGGGCGCGCCGCGGCGGGAGCGGAGCTCAGGCACGCAGCGCCCTCCGTCCGAAGAGGCGGCTCTGCAGCAGCGTCATGGCCAGGATGATGAGGAACAGCACCACCGACTGGGCGGCCGCGACGCCGAACTCGCTGCGCAGGTAGAAGGTGTCGAAGATGACCAGCGAGGCGGTGTCGGCCGCCCCGCGGGCGCCGGCCTCGCGCATCACGTAGAGGTGGGTGAACGCCTGGAAGGTGCCGATGAAGCCCAGCACCGTCAGGTAGAAGGTCACCGGCGCCAGCAGCGGCACCGTGATCTGGCTGAAGCGCTGCACCCCGTTCGCGCCGTCGATCTCGGCCGCCTCGTAGAGGTCGCTCGGGATGTTGCCCAGGCCCGCCAGGAAGATGACGGCGTTGTAACCGGTGTAGGTCCAGATGCCGAACAGGATGATCGTGAGGAGCGCCAGGCTGGGGCCGGCCCAGAAGCCCGTGAGCTCCACGCCGAAGCGCGCGAACAGGTCGCCGAACAGCAGCTGGCCCACCGGCCGCGACTCGAACAGCCAGCGCTGCGGGTCGATGCCGAGCCAGCCCAGGACGGTGTTCGCCAGCCGCTCCTCGCGCGGGCTGAACATGGCGCGGAACACCGCGGCGCCGGCTACCGTCGGGGTGACGTAGGGCAGGAAGAAGAGCATGCGGTAGAACTGCTGCCCCGGAAGACGCTGGAACAGCAGGCTGGCGATGACGAGCGCCAGCGTGATCTGCACCGGCACGCTAAGGAAGCCGTAGTAGAAGGTGCGCGTCAGGCCCAGCAGGAAGCGGGCGTCGCCGGTCTCGCGCATCGCCTGCCAGCCGAGGGCGAACGCGATCCCGGCGAACAGCAGCACCAGCGCGCCGGACGCGCGCGCCAGCATCGGCCCCGACGGCCGCCCGCGGAAGGCGTCCGTCCACAGCCAGTGCGCCACGCCGATCAGCGCGATGCCCCCGAGGAAGACGCCGAACGCGCCCAGGTCGCCAACCACGCGCTCGTACTGCTCGAGGCCCAGGAAGGCCCCCTTGCGGATGCGCCAGCGGTGCACGCTCATGTACAGCGCGTAGACGATGGGGAAGAGGCCGAACACGCCGATGACGAGCGTGGCCGGCAGCACGAACGCGTAGCCGGTCAGCCACTCGCCCCATGGCGTGCGGTGCGCCCGACCGGGCGCCGCGCGCGGGGTGGCGTCGAGGACGGCCATCGGCCCGTCCAGCGTACCAACCCACGTCATGACCAGGTCAGAGGCGCGCAACCCGTACGATCGGGCATGTCGCAGCGCGGTCGCCAGGGACCGGGCAAGCCCCGCAGGACCGGACGAACCGCGCCCGGTCGGCGCGAACCGGTGGGCGGCCCACACGCGGACCGCGGCACGGGCGGCGCGGGCCCGGTGGAGGTCGAGCTCGCCTGCCTCCCCGGCCTGGCGGACGTGGTGGTCCGCGAGCTGCGTGCCCGCCTCGGTGCCGGCAGCGCCCTGCGCCGCGTTCCGCCCCGGGTGCTGGGGCCGGTCGGTCGCGAGGACGCGGTCGCGCTGCACCTGCCGCGTCCGTCGCTGGCGGCGTTGCACGAGCTGCGCACGGTGGTCGCCGTGCAACGCCTCCTGCGCTACCCGGTGCCACGGCCCAAGGCGCTGCTGGGCGACGCCTTGCGGCGCCGCATCGCGGCCGAGCTGGTGGCCGTGGTGGGCGAGGCGGGCGCGGATGGCGGTGGCGGCTTCCGGGCGTTGCGTTTGGAAGCGGCCGGCCGCGACAGCGAGGTGATGCGCCGGCTGGCGGAGGCGCTGGCGGAGGCGGTGGGCCTGCCCGTCGACCCGGACGAGGG